>ERZ767285.48-NODE-48-length-53043-cov-4.985538_pt1 | contig 53043 bp, 38 predicted proteins | sample MGYA00374953_ERZ767285 | MGnify/ENA primary metagenome ERZ767285 (study PRJEB28947, sample SAMN06267186) | marine metagenome | isolation source: Columbia River Estuary | place: USA:Columbia River Estuary, USA | collected 2013-07-23 ...
GATCTTGAATACGAAGAAGCTGGTGGCAACACAGACGTTGAGCAAGCTTTCGTATCTTACGATCTTGGCAATGGCGCTGCCCTTACCATGGGTCGTTACGAGTCCATGCTCGGTCTTGAAGCCAAAGAGCCAACTGGTCTGTATCAGTTCTCAACTGCTTATGACGATTCAGCATACCTTCCTCAGTATGGACAGGGTGTGAAGTACACTGGCCAGTCTGGTGATCTTTCCTACGGCGTATCCTTGCAGGATGAGTCATTTGATAACGACGGTAGCCGCCTTGGTGGTAATAGCGCTAACCAAGTTGACGGCAGCTACTCTATCGAAGCTGCAGTTGCTCTTACTAGCGGTAACTTCACTTACTCACTTGGTGGTGCATTTGAAGACGCTGACGACCAGGGAGACAACTCCATCATCAACGCTCACGTTACTTACGTAAGTGGTGCATGGACTCTCGGTGCTGAATACAACGTCGCCGATATCGAATCTGACAATAACGCAGAGGTTGATTCATGGTTAGTAATGGCCAACTACGCCTACAGTGACTGTTGTTCAGTAACTGGTCGTGTTAGCAGTGTTGACTTTAAAGATGCAGACAACGATCTTGGTGATGCGCTCAAGTACACACTTGCTCACAACTATGCACTTAGCGACAACCTTGCTATCATTACTGAGGTTAGCTATGTAGAAGGTGAACTCGGCGGTGTGGATAGTGACGCCACACAAGGTGCTGTTGAAGTTCTCTTCACATTCTAATTTGATCTAAATTCAAATTTTACTTTGAGCCTCCCAGTTTCGGCTGGGGGGCTTTTTTGTGCTCTTTTTTGTGCTCTTTGACCCGCTTGATGTCCCCGTCTATTTTCTGCTTGCAAGCCTAGGGGATATCACAGACTTTGAGTTTATGTTCAGTTCCACTTCATTGACTCGTAAATATCTATGGTGCGCTACTTCTGCGCTGCTCGTCGTATCCGCCGTTCCCTCTGTATCCGCTGCTTCTGAAGAAGAAATGGCTGCCAAGCTAGCTCTGATGGAAAAGCGCCTGGCTCAGCTCGAGTCTCGTTTGTCTGATAACGAGCAGAAGACAAAGGAAGTGAAGGTCTTGGCGGCTAGTTCGAATGCTTCAAATCGCGCGGTTTTAGGTGGTGGTGCCACTGCTGAAATACTGAGTAATAGCGCATGGCGCAACCTTCGTTGGACTCAAGAAGATCAGTGGAAAACGGTGGTAAAAGGGGCAACACTTGAGCAAGTTCAGGGTGCTCTCGGTAAACCACCAAGAACGGTAAAGTCACTGCGCCCTCAGGTGGATCTGGTATATTTCTACGAGACCAGTATCGGTGACAAACATGGTCTCAACGGCAAGGTTTCCTTCCGTAAAGACAAGGTGATTGCGGTGATCAAGCCTGATTTCAGCAAGAACAACGCCAGGCGTTAAGCTCGTCTGTTGTTGCCCTCATTTGTAGGGGCCTGATTTTTTATGCAACCCGGTCCACTTATGGACTGGGTTTTTTTATGCTCACTCAACGAGTTTACAAGAAGCTTGATCAATCACCCTGGACCACCCGTGAGATGGACGTGTCTCTGACCCATCCTGACTGATCGTCCGTAGTGGTGACATAGAGCCAGGATCCTCGGGTGGAGATTACCGTGACCAGTGAGCTGGGAGCCAAGGTCATGCGGGCCTGCGCATCTCGGTGTGCCTCGGGGTAGATTGAGGTTTTTTTCAGGCAAACAGCTTGTTGGTTAAAGGGGGTGTGGACTTCTGTATCTGGGTAGATGTAGCAGGCGGAGGCGCCAATGATGGCGGTGGTCGGCATGAGGAATAGTAGGGCGATTAGGATCGGTCGGAAGATCGGCTGTGGGGCTTTGCCCTGTGCCTTGATGAGGCGAAGGCTCAGGATGACGATAAGCAGGATCCAGAGTGATGCACGGTAGAGGTTTTGGTAGAGATTGAGCGGCAAGGTGGTGAGCTGCTGCTGCCAGCGCTCGATCTTAGGGGCGGAGGCACCTTCTCTAAGCTCAAGGTAGCGCAGATTCTTGCGAGCTCGGAGGTGGTTACTTTGCTGTGCGAGGGCGCGGCGCCATGCGAGAGCGGCTCGTCCGGGTTGGTCTAGCTGGTAGTGGCAGTTGCCGATATTATAGAGGATGTCGGCTGGCGTATTGTTGAGAGTATTGTTAAGAGTATGGTCGAGAAATTGGCCCAGAGTGGGGTAAGCTTGTTGGTAAAGATCGATGGCCTTCTGGTATTGCCCCTTATCGATGGCGTTAATGGCTTCACTGTTCAGGGTATCGATGGTGGGTGCATTGGCAGTGAGTGACCTATATTTTGTGGAATCCTTGGCAGAAACATCGCCGGGAGCGCTGTAATTGCCATTTGAGGCGTTCTGAGCGGCTTGAAGCTCGTTTGTCGCAAGTGTGGTCATGCAGGTGATGCAGGCGAGCAGGAGCATGCTGCTGCGTGTTATGTATCGTTTCAGGATGTTGCTGATTTCCTGCCTGCGCTGTGCTGAGATCGCTGGTTGGCTTTGGCTGTCATCTTTTAATGAGAAGCAGAGCTGATCACGTTCTGTGAGGATGGCCTTGAGCTCATCATTAAGAGTAAGTCTCTGCTCGATAAACCTGCCTGCGCGGCGATAAAAGGTTGCTGCGTCATCAGCCTTGGCGATGTCTTTCAGGGCCTGCTTCCGGCTTGTTTGACTGGAGGCATGCTGTTGTGAGGCTTTGACCTTGCGCATCAAGGGTATGGCAATGAGGGTCAGGCAGATGAGTGCTGGAATCAGTTGCCAATAGGATCTTAGGCCCAGTCCAAGCTGTCTGGTAAAGCTGCTGGCGTCATGAGGTGTTTGAGAGCGTTCCTGAGAGAGGGGGTTGATAAATCCTAGGATGTCGGTCATCTGATCGGGACGAAGTGTGGCGGGGTCGATGCTGAGGGTGTTATTCTGCTCGATACTTGCTGACGATGCGATGGTGCGAGTGATGTTAATGGGAATCGGAGAGGTGCTGAGCTTGTAGTAGGATTGGTTGTCGGGGTTGAACACACTCATCGAGTAGGCTGAAATGGTGGTGGGTAGCGCCCCTGATGGGCCAGTCGGCTCTGGTCTTAAGATTTGACGGAAAGTGACGCTGCCTTGGGCTAGCCTTCTCTCACTACCTCGTTCGAGCTTTGATGAGTCCACCAGCTTCCAGCCTTTGTCTTTGAGCTGAGGGGCTTGGATGTTTTCCAGATTGCCCTTGCCCTCTATACGAAGCAATACTTCTACGGTATCGGTGTCTTTGATGGAGGCTTTTTTGCATTCGATGCCTATATTAAACTGTCCGATAGCACCGTTGTATCCAGTCGGAGCTCCAGCAGGGAGTGGCATGATGTCGAAGTCGATGGCTGGCAGTGATAGGTTGTAGGGGACATCGGATATTCTGATGCCGCGTCGAGGGTCGATGCTACGTTGTCGTGAGACAATACTCAGACGAGTAGGGCCGAAGCTGGCTTTTCCTGCGCTGATTCCGCTCAGGGTTGTTTTGAAGGGAGCAGAGATGTAGGCTGTTCCGTTGATGGTCACTTCACCCAGATCGTTCCGTGACGGCGGGCTGAACCTCCAGGCGAGGCAGTTGGTTTTCTCGGACTCGGGAAGCCCCCAGCTGGATGGTCTGAGCTTAGAGGGGACATAGACCTTCAAGGTAAGTGGGCACTGCTCTCCTTCATAGAGCGTGGTTTTATCTGGGAACCAGCCAACCAAGATGTCCAGACCTGCGATACCTGAGGGGATTTTGGTGAGCTGGTCAGGGTCGCGCACTTCAAAGCGCAAGGGCTCGCCTGAATAGCGACTGCGGCTACCGTTGAAGGATATGGGCGGGACAGTGTAGACTCCAGATTTCGCGGGCCTAATGCTGTAGATGAAAGATCGAGTGATGCGGCGTTTGCTATCGATCTCGACTCTGTTACCTGAGAAGTTGACGGCAGTGTTAGGGATTTGTGGTGCCGAGGGGCGAAAGCTTTGATTGCTATTCTGGATGCTGATTTTGAGGTAGGTCTGCTCTCCTCTGATGAGATGCTTGCTGGTCAGTTCCGTTTGAACATAAATGGGGGTGGGGGGTTGTTTGTTCTGCCCGAACGTGACAAGTGCAGTGCACAGCACGACAAGCAATGATAGAATGCATCGCTGATGGCTCGTGTATGTTAGGAGTTGGGGCATCGCTGGGTGGGTATGGTTACCAGTCTTTTTTCGGTCTGCGTAGTCTTAGGAGGCGTCTTCTTACGGGGCGAACTTCTGCGTCAGATTGCTCCCTGAGGATACGTGCTGCAAATTCTTCTTTGCTCTCTTCAGGCTGTGCTTCGGGTTGTTGCTCGCCGGGCTGCTCGGACTGATTGTTGTTTTGGTTTTCGTTTTGATCTCCATTTTGACCTTCTTGTTCAGATGGGTCGCCGTTTTCATTGTCTTGCTTGTTCGGGTCATCTTTTTCGCCATCTTGATCAGAGTCTTGCTTAGGCTGATCTCCTTCACCGTTTTTTTGGTTTTGCTGATCCTTTTGGTCTCCTTCGCCTTGCTTTTGTTGTTCTTTCTTTTTTTGCTCAGCTTCTTTTTTGGCCTGTTCTTCAGCCTCTTTGAGTTGGTTAAGGTTTTTTTCGACCTCATGCAGGTTGTCTTCAGCTTTGCTGTTGTCGGGGTTGAGCTTGAGCGAGGCTTGGTAGTGACTGATCGCGTCTTGCCAGTTGGTTTTGATTTTTTTGAGATCTGCGGCTGTCAATTTGGGGGCTTGGTCATCTTGTCTACCTGATGCTGGTTGGCTGGTATTTTCAGCTTGGGGCCCTGAACTTAATTGGTCTGAGTAGAGCTGGCGCATGGCCTCAAGGAAGGCGTTTTTGGTATTGTCAGCTTCCGGTGGATCCAGGGTGGTCCACCCCCACTGAAACAGGGTGTTACCAAGATTGTAATGGGTCTGCTCTTGGAGTTTCTTGTCTAAGCTCAGTAAGGCACGTGAGAAGTAGCGGCTGGCTACATCCCATCGGCTTAGTCGGTAGGCGCTGCTACCTTGAGAGAACTCGATGATGTGTTGCTGGTCTTGCTTAGCCTCGGTAAGTGCTTCGCTGAACAATTCCATCGCATTGAGGTAATCATGTTTTTGGTAAGCATCTACGGCTTGATCGATCGTCGCCGCCTGCGAGTACTCGGCGCTGGTGATAAGCATGAATACGACGGCGGTGTTGGTTACTAACGTGGACAGCTTGCGAGTGAAGAGATTGGATTTGATTAATATGGAGAGGACCAGCAAAACAATGGCAGGGAAGAGGAACCATTGATAAGTTTCGTTGGGAATGCGGACAACGCTTCCTTCTTCTTCGTTGCGGTCCAGCGATGCCAAAGCTCGGCTGATGGTCAGATCTGCTCCCGAATTCGCGGCGACGTATGAGCCTGCTCCAGCGCTTGCTAGTTGCTCGAGAGCACTTGAGTTTAGCTGGCTAAATACGGTGTTGCCATTGATGTCGCGAAATTTGCCATCGAGGGTGCGCAGGTCAGGGATGACGCCTCCTTCAGAGGACCCAACGCCGATCGTGCAAACGGCAATTCCTGCATCTCGAATTTCACTGCCTGCGAATTTAATCTTCTCTGAGTGGTCTTCGCCATCGCTGATGATGATGAGGGCGTTAGATTGTTGGCCTGTTTGTTGTGCGATTTGCTTGTTCGATTTTTTGAGAGTTTTGAGGGCTAGTTCGACAGCGGCGGCCAGATCAGATCCGCCTGATGGAATGACGTTGGTGTCGAGTTGGCTAATAGTTTCATGGACTGCGGTATGGTCGATAGTGAGTGGTGCCATCGACACTGCAGCACCAGAAAAGGCGATGACGCCAATGCGGTCATTCGGGAAGGTTTGGATGAGCTCGAGTGCGGTGGCCTTGGCCTGGCTCATGCGGTCAGGAGCAACATCTTGAACTAGCATTGAGCGAGAGGTGTCAATGGCGATAAGGATGTTGCGGCTGCGAGTCTGCTCGGTGACTGATGTCTCACCGCCGAAGGGACGTGCGAGCACAACGATTAGAAAGGCGCAGCCAAGTAATGCCATGATGAGTGCGATCCATCGGCGTGTCGTTGACCCTTCTTTGACGAGCCGATTACGTAGCCGGTCGGCCACGAGCTTTTGCCATGCTTTGTTGCCAGCCCGCTGCGCTAAGATAGCCGTTAGTAGGATCATCGGAAGGATGACCAGCAACAGCAGCCAGCTTGGTTGAACGAAGGACATGATGGTGAGTGAGAGTTGAAGAATCAGGGCTTGTTGGTCAGGGAGCAGTGGATGGTTTCAATGCTTGGATGATCAGGCTAAGTATGGCGAAGAAAAAAGCGGCAGATGTAAACCATGGAAATAATTCTTCGATGGTGACAATATTATGCTGCTTAATCTCGGTTTTTTCAAGTTGGTCGATGGAGTTGAAGGTGTCCCGCAGTTTGTCGGTGTCTTTGACACGGTAGTATTCGCCGCCTGTGATGGTAGCGATTTCTTGGAGGGTTTTGGTATCAAACTCTTGCTGTGGGTGTGCCTGGACGCGGTTATTGAGGCGGCCCTGTTCAGTACCAATGGCGATGGCATATACTTTGATGCCTAGAACGGCAGCTTGCTTAGCGGCCTCGACCGGAGCAATGCGGCCGGAGTTGTTTGACCCATCGGTGACTAGTACTACGACCTTACTTTTGGATTCGCGTTCATGCAGTCGACTCGCTGAAGCTGCAATTGCTGAGCCAATTGCTGTGCCCTGTTCTTTGACAAGGCCTGGCTCAAGCTCACGAAGTTTATCGATCAGCCAGTCATGCTCGAGAGTGATCGGGCTGGTGATGTATGGGCGCCCTGAGAAGGCGACGATGCCAATGCGGTCATTTTCGCGCTGATTGATGAATGCCTCAGCGGTATTTTTTGCCACGCTGATGCGTTGAGCGCGTCTACCATTGAGTACAAAGTCGACGATTTGCATCGAGTAGGAAATATCAATGGCAAGGATGATGTCGACCCCGCTTGCTTTGCTCTCTGATTCGACATTGCGTAGCTGAGGTCGTGCCATTGCAAGTAATGCGAAAGTGAGGGCGATGAGCATCAGGGAGAAGGTGAAGAAGCCCGGTAGTCGCTTGGGTTTGGCGCCTAAGCTTGCGAGAATAGACAAGGACGAGTAGGTGATGGCCGTCGGAGTGCCGGACTTGCCCTTGATGAAAAGCAGTGGGATGAGTGCAAGCAAGCCCCACAACCACGACGGGTGGGCAAAGGTGAATTGCTGGAGGAAATCTTGCATTTACGTGGCAGGGGAATCTTTTGGTATGGCCGTGGGGGTGGGCTCCACGATGTGGAGAAGCTCGATTGCTTGGTCAATGAGGTCCTCGATATGAGCTTGCTGACCAGCTTTCATGTATTTGAGCTCCGAGAGCTGGTGGAGGTGGTCGATGACTTGTTTGCGGTATTTGCTGTCGACCTTTGTCATGGCATCGGGACGCAGGCTGAGCTCTTCATTGGTTTCGAAAAGTGATGGGTCGTCAAAGGCGGCCTCTAGATATTGGCGAATGATCAGAGAGATGCGGACGGCTAATGCTTGGGGCTGCAGTGAGGCGGCTTCTTGTTTGAGCGCTATCAGGGCCTCGCTAGCTGACTGTAATAGCTGACGTCTCTTTTTCTCGCTGTTTTCGCCTTTGGTGAGTTTGTAAATCAGAAAGCTAATAAGCACGCACGCTGACACGATCATGAGCCAGAACCAAGGTGACTGCCACACGGGTGGCTGGCCCAGAAGAAAATCCTCAGGGCTGGTGATGTCGTGCATGGGTGGGGTCATGAATCTTAGAAATTGCGTCTGCGGATGCGTTCTTTGAAAAGGCGGTGCAGGTGAGGTAGGTAATCCTCCGTCGTGCTGAGCTCGAGGTGGTCGATGCCGTGCTGTTTAAATAGTTTAGCGAGCCCTTCGTAGTGCTGCTGGCTGAGTCGGGCAAAGCCCGTGCGGACACTGGCATTGTTGGTGTTAACTGTTGTTTGAATTCCGGTTTCGGGATCCGCCAAAGTGATTTTGCCTACGCGGGGTAATTTTCGCTCCATTGGATCCGTGACCTGCAGCGCAATAGCGTCGTGTTTGTTGGCAAGCGCACTGAGCGGTTTTTTGAGGTCGTGTGCGAAGAAGTCTGAAATAAGAAAGACGACAGCCTTGCGCTTGACGGTGTGGAGCAGAAAATCTGCTGCTGCAGGGATCGAGGTGGTCGGGTTCTCTGGGTCAGCGGCAAGGATTTCACGAATCATTCGCAATACGTGTTTGTTGCCTTTAGCTGGTGGGAGGTAAAGGATCGGCTCTTCAGCAAAAAGCAGTAGCCCGGTTTTGTCACCGTTCATATTCGCGCTGAAGGCGAGAACGGCTGCGAGCTCTGCTGCAAGTTCGCGTTTGCTGAGTTGGTCGCTGCCATAAAGGCTCGAACCAGAGACATCAACAGCAAGAATGACGGACAGCTCACGCTCCTCACGGAAGGTGCGGATGTAGGGGTGGTCTTTGCGGGCGGTTACATTCCAATCAATGAAACGGGTTTCGTCACCATGCTGGTATTCTCGGTAATCCTCAAAATCAAGCCCGCTACCCTTGAATGAGGATTGGTATTCACCGCTAAATGTCTCCCTAGCCAGTCGCCTTGCCTTGATCTCAAGGAGGTGCACTCGGCGCATGATTTCTTCGATAGATTCAGGAGTCATTTCTCACATATAGATATGCTCCAAGAGGATGTTGCTTGACGCTGGATTTGTCAATAGGTGACAGCATGAGTTGATGGATGAGCCCATCGTCAAAATCTCGCTTTAGCCTAGTGTTGAGCTAGCTGATCAATGCTTTTGGCCAAATCGGCAAATGCGGCACTCGCATCATTCTCAGCGGGGTCGCTGAGGGCGATAGGTGCACCTGAGTCTCCCTGCTGACGTGTGGGAATGTTGATTGGTATTTGACCAAGTAGAGGTAGTTTGAGTTTTTTGGCCTCGGCAGCGCCACCACCTTCACCAAATATAGGATAACGGGTGCCGTGCTCACATTCAAACCAAGCCATGTTTTCGACTAGTCCCATGATGGGCACATTCACTTTGTCGAACATCGAGATGGCCTTACGAGCATCGATGAGTGCGACTTCCTGAGGTGTTGTCACAATAACAGCGCCAGTAAGGGCGATGGTTTGGACGATAGTGAGTTGAATGTCACCCGTGCCTGGTGGGAGATCGAGGATAAGATAATCGAGCTCACCCCATGCTACATTTTGCAAAAACTGCTGGGTGTAGCGTGTTGCCAGTGGGCCACGAACAATCACAGGGGATGCCTCTTCTAGCAGAAAACCCATCGACATGAGTTTGATTCCATGTGCTGAGATGGGAATGATTTCATTGTCCTCTGTTGCGAGAGGGCGCTCACGACTGCCGAACATGTGAGCAATGGAAGGTCCGTAGAGGTCGCAGTCACAGAGCCCTACTTTGTGGCCAGCTTTTGCCAGTGCTGTGGCCAGATTGGCTGAGACGGTTGATTTACCTACACCTCCTTTGCCCGAGGCGATTGCGATGACATTTTTCACCCCAGGTATTTTGTTTATGATGCCGCTCGAGCCGGCGGCGTTAGCATTGGCTTGAGTAGCGGGCTCTTGCACATCGAGCTCTATCCTTGCGTGCTTGACCTCAGGCAATGGGTCGAGAATAGCGTGGCAATTCTTAAAGATCTGCTCTGGCACTGAGGCGTCACTGGTTTGCACGCTGATCGCTACGCTGACGATGCCGTCTTCAAAGCTGACATCCTTGACGAGGCCAAAGGAAACAATATCACGTGAGAAGCCCGGGTAGGGGACCTGCTTGAGAAGTTCGAGGATCGAGTCGGTTGTCATGACTAAGCTGGTGTGTGGCTCTATTAGAGGTGTAGAATGCGTCCGCAGTTTTCACACTGAGCGACCTCTTTTTCTGCCTGAACTTTGATCATCGTTGCAGGCACCACTTTCATATGGCAACCGTGACATTGGCTTTTCTCGGCGGAGACTATAGCGTCACCTCCTTTGGAGGACATAAGTCGCTCATAGAGTGAAAGCAGTTCGGCATCAACCTCTGACGCTAACTTAGCCCGTTCGCTACTTACTTCTTCATGCTGTGCCTTGACTTCGGTGGCGCGCTGGTCGAGCTGTGCGATCTCCTCATCTACCATGCCTTGTGTAAGTGTCAGAGCGGCTTCCGCTTTTTGGAGATCGGCACGCAGGGAGTCGGCTTTTTCCATCAGTTCGAGCTCCTGGGTTTCTAAATCGTCAACCTCTTGATTATATCGAGCGATCTCGTTTTCCAATGCTGTGAACTCTTCGTTTTTCTTGGTCTCGTATTGTTGCACCTTGAGTCGGTCTAAGGTGTTTTTTCTGGTGCCGATATCTAATTCTAGATTTTTGATGGCGACTTCATTTTCTTGACCAGCTTTTTTGGCATTGGCGACCAGCTCGTTGTCATTGGCGAGGCGTTGTTTTGCCAGCTCCTTGCTGTTGGGGATACGCTTTATGTCCTCCTCCAGAGATGAGATACGCTGGTCACGGTCTTGAAGGACTAGTAGGGACTCAATTTGAGGAAGCATGTGATGCTTCTACCCGAGCCCTGTCCGCGGGGCAAGCGCTGGTGAGAGATAATTAAACTTTTTTTATTGATGGTCAAAAATCGTCTTGGCTAATAGTTTATGAACTGTCGATCTACTTCCTAGCGATAATGAAACTGGCGAAAATATGAAAATACAATGTCCTGATTGTGATCAAGAATTTGATGTTGCGGAGGATTTTCTCGGCAAGAATGTAGAGTGTGGCGCTTGCGATCACTTGTTTAGAGTGAATGATGATCATGTAATCACGGAAAAAAAACGTTTTTACCCCGGTGAAAAGAAGGGGACGGGTTTGAGCAAGTTTGGTGATAGGGCCCCAGTTAAGCCCAGTGAGGTGGCATTTGTGCCCGCCAGTTACCAGAGTGATGTGGATCCTGAATTGGTAGGGCCTCCACGCCCGCGAAGGACAATAGCGGTTTTTGGCGGAATCTTTTTGATGGTCACAGTGGTTGTGATTTTTCTCCTCGGTGGCGGTAAAGAGGGGCCTCTGCGCGACATTGAAACGCCAAATCGCTATGTGGTCTGCGGGTTTTCGGCATTGATTGGGAGCGCTTTGCTCATTTATGGGGCCGCAAGAAATAGATGGCTCGGGGTGATGGTTGCCGTTGTTCTCTCCTTAATTCTTATGTTCATGCCGACGCTCTTTCCTGGCAACCCGATTAGCTCGTTCATTAAACCCATTGATTCGAATCTTCAATTCAAAGAGGAGGTGAAAAATGAAATTCAAAAAGAAAGCGTGGGAGACTACTTGATCAGGATCGGCTATGACCCTGTTGAGGAAGCTCTTTTCGTTCATCCGCGAACGACGGTCGTTGGTATCTACATTCGTAATGCTGATTATTCAGTGCAGAGTAAGATCGCGGCTTACTTGTATCACGCGACAGGAGGGCATAGCAGAGAGGTGCTGTTTCCCCGTGGTGATAATGGCCAAGCGGCCATGATACTTCTTGTCGAGCAGAGGAAAAGTATAGAGGAAATCGCGACACTTTGTGAACGTTTTGGTCAGGTAGTCAGGACTGAACAAGATTTACGCCTTCTTGAGGTTTATGTCGACAGCTCGGCGACGAGTGAGCCAGATCCAGAAAAACTAAATAATCCGGATGATCCGGATTATGAGTTTCTTAATCTGTCGGTATTAAAGAGTTTTGACCCCGAAGGGCATCTGGAAACAGCCAAGCGGCTATCGAAATCAAAGCCGAAGGCTCTACGGGTTGATATCACAGAGCAGCTTGCCGAGATGCTCCCGTCGAGCTACACGGATCTCCAGCTAGCCATTATCGAAGCCCTAAAGACATGGGCGGAACCTAGCTCTGACATAGGCGGGGCTTTGCTGGAAGCTTCTAAAAAGCTACATGCTCAGGGTAGGGTGTCGCCAGTAACCATGGAGCTGCTTATTAGGCACAAGGTTGATGGTTGTGGTGCTATTCTAATGGATCTCTGGAATAAGGACCCAGCCAGATGGAGCGACTATTTGTTGCGGTTAGGTGCTGGTGCAGAGCTAGTTATTTTACCTGAAATTGAGAAGATGGAATCAGGTCGTATTGTCAAAGCTTCAGAAATTCTGGGTAAAGTGGGGACTAAGCATAGTGTGGATTTCTTGACGAAGCTCATTGCTGACTCGAAGGTAGATGCAAAAAAGGCAAAATCGTTGCAAGCTGCCATTGACGAAATCAAAAAGCGTTCCTAGTGTGCAGCCCATCAGGAGTGAGTCTCGGCTCAATTTTGATCACTTCCAAGTATGCCGCCATGGCGGAATTGGTAGACGCGACGGATTTAAAATCCGTTGAATGGTAACATTCGTGCCGGTTCGATTCCGGCTGGCGGTACTTGGAAATTTTATAGGTGTCTACTTGGGGGGGCTCAGTTCGTTCTGCTGGATCCATGGGCACAAAAAAGCTCTCAATCCGTATGAGGGATGAGAGCTTTGTGAAATAATGTGGTGAGTGTAGTGGGTTATTTTTTAAATGTGAACTAGAGTTCGATTTTTGTGCCCAGAAGCTTGAGGAAGTGGGACATCCATGCGTCATTTCCTGGCCATGCTGGCGATGATACGACGTTCTTGTCGGTCATTGCTCCATCAATTGGAATTTCAACATACTCAGCGCCAGTTAGGGTGATTTCCGGTGCGCAAGCTGGGTAGCATGTTGTCTTCACATCTTTAGTCACACCCGCGGCTGTTAGTAGCTGTGCCGGTGCGTGACATGTGGCTGCGATCGGTTTGCCTGACTGATGAAAATCTCGAATGAGATCCAAAACAGCTTCGTTGGTTCTTAGGTATTCGGGCCCACGACCTCCAGGTAGAACTAAGGCGTCATAGTCAGACTCTTGTGCATTGGCGAAGTCAGCATTTAAGGCAAAGTTGTGGCCTGGTTTTTCTGTGTATGTCTGGTCACCTTCAAAATCATGAATTGCGGTTTTAATGGTATCGCCAGCTACCTTGTCAGGGCAAACGGTGTCAACGTGATGTCCAATCATGCGCAGTGCCTGATAGGGGAATATGAGTTCGTAATCTTCAGTGAAATCTCCAGCGATAAGTAGTATTTTTTTAGCCATACGGAATGACTGTTAATTGAAGATAATGAGATGTGAAGAATAAGCGTAAATTTTTGTCATGGTGAGTGGGCGCAAAAAAGCTCTCGATCCGTATGAGGGATGGAGAGCTTTAAAATGGTGCTGCGCTGACTCAGACGGGCGGGAATGATTTCGCTCTGCTCAATCTATGCTGAAGTGCAAAATGCCTCCTCCGGCATTTTGATTCTATGAATACATCGTGATACACGATGTTTGTGCGTTCAAACCCGGGGCCTGCGCTCACTGTGTTCGCTTCGGAAGGGTTCTCATCCCGCCTCTTGGGTGAATGGTGAGTGGGCGCAAAAAAGCTCTCGATCCTTTTGAGGGATGAGAGCTTTAAAATGGTGCTCGAGGCGGGAATCGAACCCGCACCCGGTTAACCCGGACTAGATCCTTAGTCTAGCGCGTCTACCAATTCCGCCACCCGAGCACTGGTGCCAAACGTAGATACGTGGTGCGGAGGGAATTAGAGTCCCAGCGTTGAAAAAGCAAGCGAATCTTTTGTAAAAAATGTGTTCATGGTGCGCTCGCCTGCTAGTGGCCTAGTCTGGAGCCTCAGGTTTAGCGCCAATCCTTCTTGCGGGCGTAGGCCTCGTCCCGGAGTTTGCGGAGATATTCTAGGTGTGCTTGGCGCGCTCTGAGCGTTGGATCGAGGTCTTTGTTCAGAAAGGGGTTGTTGCCTCCATATTGAGACCACGGACCTTTAGGTATATTGCTAAAGTCGATAAAGCGCCAGTGGACTTTAGCCATCGAGGGCATCCCTAGGTAGTCTCTGACAGCTGGGGAGACATCTAAACCGGCTGCCTTGTTGGCCGTATTTTTTGGACGTTGGTTGCCAAAAACATAGGGCCAGTCATCGGTTGTAAAGGGGCCGCAGTCCTCCCACTGGGCATAACAAACTTTCTTGCCATAGACGATTTGTAGCCAGCGGCCTTTGCATGCGGATTTACCAGGGCGTTTATCGGCTCTCTGTAACCACCACGGGATGACGCGCTTCGCGTGTGGGCAGTGCGTCTTGTAGTTGAGGCAATCATTGTAGGGGAGTGCCACATAGAAAGGGTTGAGCTTCGGCATGAATGCCTTTGGTCGGTATTGAATGCGGGCTGTAGTATCTGGGTCATCGTAGCCTCCATAATTTTCCTGCCAGCGTGTGTCCCATGAGCTAGCATGATTTGGCGTCAGGTTCCTGCCGCTTGGCTTTTCTCCAATCCAGAAAACAGTCGCAGTAATATTTTGCTTCCACGGATAGCGTCTTGTCTGGGAAGGGTAAGCTGATGCTGTGGGCGTGATGACTCGTGGTAAAGATGACCTTGCTGGGTAGCCGCTACTTTGCCCGAGGCTTGGAAAGGTGAAGCATAGGAGTAGCGTCAGGGTGATGAGTAGTAGGGGATACTGCACGTTCTGATTGTGAGCATTGAGCTGGCTTAGAACCGTCTCAACGTTGTTGGCTTTTTGTGGCGTTCGTCTTTCTGCGGGAAATCTAACGTGTAGTGAATACCGCGGGATTCGTGGCGACGAAGTGCGCAATCAACCACAAGCGAGGCTGTGGCGACTAGGTTGCGAAGTTCAAGGATATCAGAGGTGACACGATGGCCCCAATAGAAATTCCTCACCTCGCGGCGAAGGTTGCTGAGGCGGTTGGCTGCACGATCGAGTCTATTTGATGTCCGAACAATGGAGACGTAATCCCACATCAAGCGGCGGATTTCATCCCAATTGTGATAGATGACAACGAGTTCATCTGGTGGGGCTGTGTCGCCATATTCCCATTGAGGAATATCAGGGGCTTCTGGAGAAGGCTTATCAAGGGGGTGAAGGCTGAGCATCTTCTCGAGTGAACGTCTTGCAACTACATGCCCTTCGAGCAGTGAATTTGATGCCAGTCGGTTCGCCCCATGGAGACCTGTGCAGGCCACTTCACCGATGGCAAATAGACCACGAATGTCAGTCCTGCCGTCTGTATCGGTGACAACTCCTCCGCACTGGTAGTGGGCAGCAGGAACGACGGGAATAGGAGTTTTTTCACAATCGAGACCAAATTCGAGCAAAGTGTTGTAGATGTGAGGGAATCGCTCTTGCATAAACCCCTCAGGTTTATGGGTGACATCAAGGTAAACGCATTGAGCGCCTGTTTTCTTGATTTCATGGTCGATCGCTCGAGCTACAATATCGCGTGGTGCTAGTGACTTACGATCATCGTATTTTTTCATGAACTCGTCGCCATTTTCATCTCTCAGGATACCGCCCTCACCGCGGACAGCTTCCGAGACAAGAAATGAGCGGGCTTTGGCGCCGGTCGCTGCTGGGTTATAAAAACATGTGGGGTGGAACTGGACAAATTCCATGTTGGCAATCGTGGCTCCTGCCCGCCAAGCCATAGCAACTCCATCTCCAGTGGACCCATCTGGGTTGGTTGTGTAGAGATAAACCTTGCCGCAGCCGCCTGTTGCCAGAATGACGCGATCTGAACGGAAGCGATGCACTTTACCTGTGGACTCATCCAGCACGTAGGCACCGAGCACCCGGTCTTCCGATACCGTGCCGAGTTTGCGAGAGGTGATCAGGTCGATGGCAAAGTGCTGCTCATAGAATGTGATGTTTTCATTTAGCTGCGCAGCTTCAAGTAAAGACTCAGCGATTTCTCTGCCTGTGGTGTCCTTGGCGTGAAGAATGCGGCGGTAACTGTGCCCCCCTTCTTTTCCGAGTGAGTATGCATTGTGGGAGCCTGCTTCTTTGTCGAAATCGACTCCGCATGTAATAAGCTCTTCTAATGTTTGACCAGCCTCGGACAGAATAGTGCGTACTGCAGCCTCATCACAGAGCCCCGCGCCTGCGTCTAAGGTGTCATCAATATGATGTTCAATGCTGTCGCCTTTTTCTCGCAGCCCTTTGGGCAGGACTCCTGCAATTCCGCCTTGAGCCCAGGCAGTATTCGAATCCATGGGCTTACCCTTGGTGATGATGCTCACCGTGCCGTGCTGCGCTGCACGAAGGGCAAAGCTTAGCCCCGCGATACCAGTGCCAATGACGAGAAAATCACTCTTCATGCTGGGTTGATTTGTTGTTGCCTGTGGAGGCAGAGCTTTGCTGGTGGCAAAGCTCTGAAAACTCTCGAAGCTCTAAAATGGGATGTCGTCATTGACGAGATCATCCGGGGAAGGCTCTACCTCGTTGCTGGAGGATTGTGGTGCCGCTTGACCGTTGTCTGAGCCTGCACCACCGAGGATTTTCCAGCAGTTGAGGTTGACGTAGTATTTGTCCTTGTACTCGTTACCTCGGATGTCGAAATGAACAGCGACTTCTTGGCCAGCTTCAAATTTATCGAGCCATGCACATTTATCTTTGATGATCTCAAACTTGATATCTTGTGGGTAGTTATCATCTCCGGTGGTGACAACAAACTCACGCTTGCTGAATCCGCTGGGGAACTCTTGGGTGTCAAATATGACCTTAATTTTTCCTTTTGCTTCGTACATGGCAGTATTCAAGCACCTGACCGAGGACATGGTCAATTGAATATCCTCTATGCCGCTTGGTTTTTGGCTATCCCGGGGTCTGCACTGGGCAATCAGAGCAGTGAAAGCCGTCTATTTAGCATGATTGCCATGTTTTTATACACGGTAGTGCTGGTTTCGTCCAAGACGAAGTGCCCTATGAATGACAGATTCAGATTGAAATGAGCGTTCCTATAGTAAGAATGAAATACTAGCTATGGCACACTGTAGTTTTCAAGACTCTCGAACTTCAACAACAACATCATGAATCAAAATAATAAAAAGAACTCCCAAGCTAACTCAAATGCGAATGATAGCTCGCTCAATCTGGAGCGCCGTAATTTTGTCAAACAGGCATCCCTTGGGGCCGCAGCGGTGGCACTGAGTCCTTTGGCAGCACCTTATGTGCAGGCCCAGAACGGCAACAATAAAGTCCTCAAGGTAGGTGTGGTTGGTCTTGGTGGTCGCGGTGGTGGAGCTCTCAGGAATATTTTAGCGGCAGATCCGAATACCAAAATCTGGGCGGTGGCTGACATTTTCGAAAAGCGCACCAAGAAATACGAAGGCAACACTGGTGGTGGACGGATAGATACCGATGGTAATAAGCGTATTTTTCTTGGATTTGATGGCTATCAGAAAGTGATTGATAGTGGCGTTGATATTGTGATTTTAGCGACTCCTCCTGTATTTCGGCCCATGCACCTGGCTGCTGCCGTGGCTGCCGGTAAACACATTTTCATGGAGAAACCCTTCGCAAATGATATCCCTGGCTTGAAGAGCGTGGTGGATTCATCACGGAAAGCGCAGTCTGCCGGTTTGTCCGTCATGACCGGTCTGGTTTGGCGTTACTCGACCCACCTGATGGAGCTGCATAAGCGCATTCAGGGAGGTGAGATTGGTGATGTGGTTTCAGTCTCATCATCCTATAGCGGAGCGCAGCGACCTAACAAGATGCCCGATATCAAATTTAAGCCAGCCGCGATGTCCGATATGGAGTGGGCGCTACGCTACTGGCAGAGCTATCTCGAGCTGAGCGGTGATTGCATGATGGAGTTTATGATCCATGGCCTCGACAAGATGTCGTGGGCAATGGGAGATCAAATGCCTGTGAAGTGCTACGGCACGGGAGGTAATGTGAAGCCATTAGTGGGAGCCAATAACTGGGATCAGTTCTCTCTTAATTTTGAATATGCGGATGGACGTCGAGCTGATTTCCTCGGGCGCCAGATTCCAGGGACTTACGCCGCCAGTGGTGACGCCATTCTAGGAACTAAAGGTATCGCCGAGGCGAATAAAGGTGGTGTTTCGATCAAGCGTGATGGCAAGGTTGTTTGGCGGAGTAATGGTAGGCTCGGCTACCAGAATGAGCACGAGATACTGCTTCGGCATATTCGCAGCGGAAAGGTCTTTAATGATGTCATCGGCAAGATGGAGCACAGCCACGCGCTAGCGATCATGGGCCGGACAGCCGGTTACACCGGGAAGCTCATCACCGACAAGCAGATCATGTCGTCCACAGATCAGCTCATCGACTGTAAGGGGCTCAACTTTGACACCCCGTTCGAGCCGCGCCCCGCAGCTGAAATCGGGAAGACGAAATTTTCCTAGAGTCTAGCTCAGCTTTTTCCTACTCTTAACAAGATGAAATCAAGACACCTCATTTTTCAGGTTGCCGGGTTGCTGGTGTTTACCGCTAGCCATGGATTGGCCGCCTCTCCTCCTGAAGGCTTTACCTCCTTATTTGATGGCAAGGACTTCCGCGGTTGGCGCCCGGAGAACCCCCATGATTATGCCAAACTCAAGGATGCCAAGAAGATTGCAGCCAAACGCAAAAACGACCTCAAGGTCTTTCCTAAACACTGGCAGATTAAAGATGGTGTGATTCACAATGATGGCCATGGGCCGTATTTGTGCACTGAGAAGGATTATGGGGATGTGGAATTCCTCGTTGATTTTCGCCTCGATGCCAACTCAGACAGCGGCATCTACATGCGTGGTACCCCTCAGGTGCAGATATGGGATACGCGGGAAGAAGCTGGCAAATGGAAGCACGGTGCGGACAAGGGGTCGGGTGGCTTGTGGAACAACAAGGGAGCCGGCGCTGGAAAGCACCCGCTGGTGCACGCTGACAAGCCGATCGGTGAGTGGAATGAGCTACGTATTCGCCAAGTTGGCTCCTGCACCTGGGTTTGGCTTAATAACAAGCTCGTGGTGGATGGTGTCTATATGCAGAACTACTGGAAGCGAAGCAGTCCTCTAGTTAAGTCAGGGCCAATTATCTTACAAACCCATGGGGCTCCAGTCGCATGGCGAAACATCGCAGTGCGTGAGATTTTACCAGCGGAAGCAGATAAGATTCTGGCCGAAGTGGCATCTGGTGATGGCTGGGTGAGTTTGTTTGACGGCAGCACAACAAAAGGATGGAAGATGCAGGTGGCTGATGGATTCAAGGTGGTAGATGGTGCTCTGGTCGGTGGTAAAGGTGCCATGTATTATGACAAAAAAGCCTACAGTGACTTTAAACTAGCTCTTGAATTTAAGCTGCCCCCCGGTGGTAACAATGGTTTGCTGATTCGTTATCCTGGCAAGGGCAATGGTTCATATGTGGGGATGTGTGAGCTGCAAGTGCTCGATGACTCGGCAGAAAAATACAAGGATCTTGATAAGCGTCAATTTCACGGCAGTGCTTATGGTATGGTGGCCGCACACCGTGGCTATCTGCGTCCCGTGGGCGAATGGAATCACCAGGTTGTCACTGTGCGTGGTAGCAATATTCAAGTGGAGCTCAATGGGGTGCCGATTCTTGATGGTGATCTCGGTAAGGTGAAGCAGTTCATGGAGAATAAGGCTCATCCCGGTATCAAATTAACGGAGGGTTTCATTGGATTTGCCGGTCATGGTGATTTGGTTTCCTTCAGAAATATCAGAGTCAAGGATCTTGCAGCGAAGGCCGCACACAAAGCTGCAGCACCTGGGGCGTTGATCAAACCCACCGTCTCTGCTCCTGCAGCGTCCCCCAAGCCGCGGGTCATTGATCTGGGTGATGATGTGGATGAAGAGCAAATGCGCCTCACCAAGCTTATCCGTGAGCGCATTCTTAAGCAGGTGGAGAAGGATGCACACAAGGCCACACCGGCCGAGGGCTCGCAGGGCAAGGCATACACCGAGGAACTTGATACCGGAGCATCTTTCGAAATGCTTCCCGTCAAAGGCGGCAGCTTTAGCTGGCAGGGTGAGCAAGCCGATGACGTGATCGAGGCAACGATCTCTCCTTTCTGGATGGGTAAGCACGAAGTTACTTGGGAAGAATATGAGCCCTTCATGATCACTGAGCTTCCTCGTGAAAAAGACGGCCAAGTGGTCGACTTCATGCGTGAGACGGTTGAGGACGATGGTAAGCTCATGGCTCGCCCGACACCTCCATATCATCCGATGACCTACGGTATGCCTCGTGAGGGTCACCCTGCTCTGAGTATGACCCAGCATGCAGCCAACAAATACTGCCAATGGCTAAGCTACAAGACTGGTCACTTCTACCGGTTGCCCACCGAGGCAGAGTGGGAATACGCTTGCCGCGCAGGTTCCACAACGAAGTTTAGCTGGGGTGACGATGCTTCCAAAGCTGATGAGTATGCTTTGATCGGTGGTGACGAATCCAGCACCTATGGTGAACCTGGTCAGAAGAAACCAAATGCATGGGGATTTTATGACATGCATGGTAATGTGCTTGAGTGGACCTTGGATCAGCACGTCGACAATCGTTTAAAGTATTTTGGTAACAACAAAGTTCAGGATCCATGGGTGATCGCTACCAAGGCATACCCTCATGTTGCCAAGGGAGCTTATTGGAAACAGGATGTAGAGCTAAGCTCATCTGCGGCACGCCATCCATCTAACCCTGATTGGAAGGCTTCTGACCCGCAAAGCCCTAAAAGTATCTGGTATCATACGGACACGGCATGGCTTGGCATGCGGCTTGTGAGGCCAGCGAATATTCCAAGTCTGGAAGAAATGTATCGCGTATGGAACTCCGGAGTCGCTGAAGATGGTGAGATGGCCGTATACCGCTAGGCTGGCAGTCATTGCTGTCGCTTTGTGCATGACATTGCCCGCATGGGTAACGCCACTCGCAGCTCAAGAACATGAGTTGGCAACTGAGCCCAAGCGCTATACCTTCACCCAAGCTCATTTGGGGACGATTGTTCGTCTGGTTTTTTATAGTGCTGATCGGGCTGAAGCGAAGCAGCTCGCAGCGCGATGTTTCGAGCGGGTCGTTGAGCTCGACAGGGTGTTTTCCGACTACCGTGATGACAGTGAGTTGATGAAACTCTGCAAGGTTGCACATAAGCGCGCCACGTTAGTCAGTCATGACATGTTCACCGTGTTAGCCTGTGCACAGCAAATTTCAGAGCAGAGCGGTGGAGCGTTTGATGTGACACTCGGTTCCTCCAGTAAGGCATGGCGCGAGAGAAAGCGGGGCGATGTAGATGCGGCGATGCCCGTGCGGGAGAAAGTAGACTCCCGAGACATCGTTCTCAACAAGGCGGATCAAACAGTGAGCTTCAACAAGCCGCTGAGCCTTGATCTGGGTGGCATTGCCAAGGGATACATCGCTGATGAGTTGGCCGAAATGTTAGAAGGTGCGGGGTTTGCTGATTTCGCCGTTTCCGTGGGTGGCGAAATGGTGTGTGCTGGCTCTCCGCTGAGTCGTAAAGGCTGGAGCATTGATCTCGAAGGCCCGGGTCAGAAGGTGGTGGCATCGATGGAGCTGAGCCGCACGGCGCTCTCAAGCTCGGGTGATAGTTATCAGTTTACCGAGATCGAGGGTAAGCGCAGTGCGCATGTGTTAGACCCGGATACGGGTAAGGGCAAACAGGACCAGCTTAACATTACGGTGATCGCTCCCACTGCCATGCAGGCTGATGCCTGGGCGACCGCTCTACGTGTTATGGGCGTGGATGAAGGTTATGCCCTTGCGGTAAAGACAAACTTGATCGAGGCGTTTTTTACCCCTGCGGCTGGTGCTAGCCTGAAAACTCAGGGATTTCCTTCAGTGAGTTTTCAGGACGCCAATAAGTAGGCTCTTTAGTCTTTCTTAAGCGGTAGCTTACGTAGCAGGATGTTGCGGAACTCAATAGGAGCTCCCTCAGACTCAAGGCAGAGGTAGCCCGATGCAGGGGAGATCTGGTCGCCACCGGAAACCTCATGGCCGTTGACCCAGAGGCGCACGACACCTTTCTCGGCACGGATGTAGTAGTGGTTCCATTGGTTGATGCCCTTGCTGTGGTTGGCAGTGGGGAAGCTGCGTCTGCCATCGGGTGCCGCGGGAGGGAAGGGGCGCATCTTGGTATCCTTGCCAACCGGAAAAACGTCACCGTGGCAGGTGAACCAGTTGGCTTTGCGTTTGCCGTCTTTTTCATAGTTTTCCTTGTAGCCGAGATCGAGAACTTGGCATTCGATACCTTTAGGGAGCCGGCCTTTGCCAGCACGGAGTTCATCTAGGCTTTCTTTGGTGGCCCAGATAAAGATACCGGAGTTGCCGGCGTGTTGTTTGTGCTTCCACTCACAGAGCAGTTCAAAATCAACGAGCGGTTCATGCAAGCTGATCACCCCGACGGGTTGGCCGGTGCAGAAAGCGTGGCCTCCTTCCCAGCGCCAGGTGTCTTCCTTGCAGTTTACATTTTGGAAGTCCTTGCCGGTGAGTTGCACCCAGTCGTCTTCTTTGCCGGTCGGTGGTGTCGTGGTTTTTTGGGGAGTAGTTTTTTTGACAGTCGCTTGCGCAGCGGGTTCGGCATTAGCTGGATTGCTTGTTAACAGCAAGCTTAGGCTGCATGCAAAGGTCAGGTAAGCGAGGGGCAATAGATGTTTCATAATGCAAAGTAGCTGATAGGTTAGGTTATTTCGAACAGGAGCTCATTACCTTGAGCGTTAATCAATCTCAGCTAACGATTTGAAACTTATCAAATGGCAAGAGTCAGTGTCTTGTAGGAATCCAGCACAGCGGTGTAGATGCTGGCAGCGATGGTCGCTTTTCAAGGAGCAGGGACCGCTTTAATCGCGTTTTTGATCATTACGGGTTTGTCCGTGGTGATGGAGCCGGTGTTCCATTGATGGAAGCGTGTGGCAATGGCGGGCTCATTGACAGTCCAGACATGATGGCTGACACCAGCGGCTTTAACTGCCTCGATGTAGGCGGGGGTGATGTGTTGGTGCGATGAGCTAAAGCCATCCGCCTTGATGTCGCGCAAGGTTTTGAGTATACTCTCGACAGTGGGGGCGATTGTGCCGGCTTTGTCTTTTTTCAAACCACATAACCATGAAGTTTGTAAATGGGGGGCGCGTTGCTTGATGGCTTTGAGAACAGGTGCCTTAAAACAGATGATGAGGATCTGGTCGCTTGCTAGTGTGCTGGCCTCGATCTCGTGCAGCAGAGGGGTAACGATTTCCGTACCACATTTGATTTCGATGTAGATTTTCTTGCCCTCAGGGATGGTAGCAAGGACTTCGGCGATGGTGGGAATGAGCGTACCTTTGTATTGCTCACCTTTCCATGAGCCGACATCAAGCTGGCGCAGCTCTGCTAGGGTAGTGTTTTTGACAATGAGTTTTTTGCCAGTGATACGTTTGGTATCCTTATCGTGAAAACAAACAATGTGCCCGTCCTTGGTTAGAAGGAAGTCGCCTTCAACACCATCAGCCTGCTGCTTCCAAGAGAGCTCAAACGCAGGAATGGTGTTCTCAGGTGCGCTTGCTGAAGATCCCCGGTGTGCGATGATGAGCGGCTCTGCAAAGCAGATAGCCGAGCAGGCAAGGAGTGTGAGGGTCGTAAGGTGAGTTGTTTTCATGCTATGTTTTGTCACACACTCTCGACGAATATGGATAGCTTATTAGAACCAGGTTAATGGGAGGCTTTGCCGATGGTGAATCGGGCTGTGCCATTGTGCTCGGGCTTGGGGCGGATGTCTGCGCTGTAGTTGCCCCAGCGGAGGTGCTGAGCCAGCGGGAGGGGGGTATACATTGCCTTACTGATGTTAGAATGGTTTATTTCAACAGCAGCTTATTGATAAACTCTTCACGTCCGATAGCTGGAGCAGGACGACCTTCGTCTTTTTCCCAATACTTGAGGTGGCACTCAACGCCGATTTTTTTACAGGCCTCGAGCATGAGTTCACCAAAGATCGGGCTGTGAATACCGTTTCCGCCACTGGTAGTCGGGAATTCCCGTATCACATTATAGTATAGATGCAGCGGCGGGTCATCCTTGCTCAGGTGGGTGAGGGGAGAGCATTTCAAAACGAGCTCCTTGTGCTTGTCCCAGTTTTTCATGTGTTCTTCAATGGTCTCGGAGCCAAAGGGTTTGTAGGGCATCGGGTTGTCGAAGGTCTTTTCTCCGATCTTCTCTTTGATCACAAAGGGATTCATGGTGGTTTGTGCGCCGGCCACGATCGCTCCGCTCACCCGTGAGGAAAAGCGCTCCACTGGGTCAGTGCTTTCTGAGTTAGCCACATCATCGTGCAATGCAACGAGTAAGCTGGAGCAGCCTCCCGCCGAGCCACCGGTGACCACAATGCGTGTAGGGTCGATGTTCCATTCCTTGGCTTTGGAGCGCAGGAACTGCACCGCCCGCAGAGCCGCATTGAGCATCTGGGGTTGTTGCCCGCCTTCATTGACCAGAGGATAACTGATCGAAGCGACATGGTAGCCTTTATTGAGTTGGTGCGGACGCTGGGTCTCCGCCTTTTTGCCACCCATCCAGCCGCCGCCATGGATGTCTAGCAACAGCCCGAGTGGTTCCTTCGACTCCACCTGCCAGAAGTTGACCAGCTCTTTTTGGTGCGCGCCGTATTTGACGTTCTTGTGAGTGGGGGCGATATTGTTAGGGTCTTGGGCGCTTGTGATGCTCGGGTAGAGTATCGCACAGGCGATGAAGCCAAGCAGTAATGTATTTTTCATCAGATTTTCTGTTGAAGGGATGATTTTGGCTACGGTAACACCTTCTTCTTCCTCGCCTCTATTACAGACGTGAGCTGGCTCTCTCCGCCACGCTCCACCATCGTTGGATACATCTCGTCCCACCATTGGTCGTAGGAAGCGGCCATCGCCTTGACGAGTTCAGGGTGCTCGGCTGAGAGATCATTTTTACAGGCGGGGTCTTTTTTAGTGTCGAAGAGCACCCACTGGTCCGCGGGGCTCACGCCCCAGTGGAACTGGCCGTTTTTCTTGGTATAGTTGGCTGATTTACCACCTCTCTCGATGGAGCGCAGGGTATTACACTGCATGCCGAATACTTCGGTATTACATGCCGGATCATGGCATGGGTGGCTACGTGCCAGCAGGTAGTTGCCTTGGCGGATACCTGCCATCTTGTTCTTATGCTGAACGGCCATGCCGCTGGGCCAGCGGGCAACATGTTGAAAAAGCTGGCGGTCATCATTCCAAGAGATTGGTTTTTCTGAGCTTAGCAAAGGGGTCAGGCTGAAGCCTTCAAGCTGTGGCTCAAGCTCTGCGGGAATCTCCGCACCTGCCAGCTCGCATAGGGTCGGTAGCACATCGAGGTGAGCGGTCAAGTTGTCGACCTTCTTGGGCTTCCAAGTGCCAGGCCAACGCCAGAATGACATGGCGCGGCTACCACCTTCCCAGATGGTGCATTTGCTGCCACGCATACCGGCATTGTAGACATCGAGGCCGACGGTAACACCATTGTCATTCATGAAGATGATGATGGTGTCCTGGTCGAGTTTTTCCTCTTCAAGAAAGCCTAGTAGGCGGCCGACATTGTAGTCCACATTCTCGATCATGCCCAGGTAGGTCGCCTGATCATCTGTGACTTTGCCACGGTAAGGGGCGATGTATTTCTCAGGGGCTAATAGCGGAGTGTGTGGTGAGTAGGTGCAGAGATAGAGGAAGAAGGGTTGATCGCCCGCTTGTTTGATGAAGGACATGGCGTGATCAAAGTAGAGGTCCTCGCGGAAGCCTTTGCCTTTTACGTGCTTTGGCTTGTCGTTATCCTTGTAGATGACGAATTTTGGATCGAAGTGATCGGCTCCTTGGAGGGTCCAGTCAAAGCCGCGGCGGTGTGGGTGGTATTCATTGTCCCAGCCGAGGTGCCACTTGCCGATGTGGCCTGTCTTATACCCTGCTGTTTTTAGAATTTGAGGCAAGAGTGTGGCATCCTTCCAGAGGTGCTCACGTGGGTCACGGGTGTGGGTGACGCCGTTGTTGAACTCATGCATGCCGGTCATCAGGGCCGCGCGGGTGGGCGCACAGGAGGGGCTGACGTAGAAGTTATCAAAGCGCACACTCTCATCGTGCAGGCGGTCCGTGTGCGGGGTTCTTAAAAGGGGGTGGCCATGGCGGCCGAGATCGCCGTAACCCTGGTCGTCCGTGAGGATGAAGATGATGTTTGGCTTGCTGGATTTTGCGCTTACTTCGGTCGTCTGCTGGTCCTTTGGTTCGGCCGCGTTGGCTTGCTCTAAGGAAGACAGAAAAGCGAAAAGTGAAGAGAGGATGACAGCGATGAAAGTCAGTCGTTTCATAATGATTCGGGATGGTGGTGGAGTTGGAATTTTGATATATCTTCCATGTGAGGAAGTATCTCTTATTCTTGCGTTGTGATGCCTGCCGTCAAGCGATCTCTTGCAGATACGGACAATTCCTCTTTGCCATTGATTCTTTGCCACATGGGGTCAAGTGAATGGCCAAAACGGCAATCATTATTTTAGCTGCAGTGGCATGGTAATTATCGTGAGCTATTTCACCACAGGAACAGTGTTGGTGTGGTCGGCCAGACCGCCAGGGAGCTCCATGAGGCTGACTTTGCGGAAGTGGATCTCGGATCCTTCCGACTCCAGGCAGAGGTAGCCTTTGCGGATGCTGGCGTTGCGGATGCTGTTTACAAACTTGCCATTTACCGAGAGCTTTACGGTGCCGTCCACGGCGACGATGACGTAGCGGTTCCACTGCCCTTTGCCTAGACAGCGGTTCTCGAGGGATCGGCTGCGGTTACCGCGTGGGTTGTCGGGTGTGGCGGTCATGCCTCCTGCACCAAAGAGTTCCCCGTGCACGTAGGCAAGCGGTTGTGGTTTGCCATTTTTCTGAGCATGAAGATACGGCCACTCCAGCTCTAACATCTGAACCTCCATCCCTTTGGGGAGGCGATTCCCTTGTGGGCGGGCATCACTCCAGAGGAACACCCCGGAATTTCCACCCGCCTGCATGTGGCGCCATTCGATGACGAGCACGAAGTTCTCATACATGCGATCGGATCGCATCACCCCGATCGGTTGACCGCTGCACACCAACAGGCCCTCGTCATTCACCGACCAGGTCGTGGGCGAGGTATTGACATCGACCCAGCCGCTCAGGTCCTTGCCATTGAACAAGTCGACAAACTTGGGTACAGGCTTGGTTTCCTCAAAGCTGGGAACCGCCACCGTCGGCACCTTTGGGGGAACCGCCACCGTCGGTGGGGCGTCATTGGAGGGCTCAGCTTTTTGGTGAGGCTTTTGCTCGTTTTGCTCGTTCTCTAGAGCAGCGTCCTGAGCGTGGCTCACTGAACCGAATAACAAGATACAAACGGAGATCAGGCCGAAGAGTGGTGGAGATTTTTGATTCATGGTTTTGTTTATCGTGTGGATTATCTTTTGGCTCATGATCAATACGGCATGATCGGGCAATTATTTCGTGACCCCCGGTTTCGCACAGATTTCCAGGAGATGATCCGTGATGGATTTGGCCCACAGATAAGACAGATTGTCCGGGTAGGTCTCCGAGGGTTTGGCGTGCTGGTGTGCAGCCAGTGCCTGCCAGTCTTCTTTTGTTAAGCGGACGGCAACTTTCCCGTATTCCAGGGCATTCAGGGCGAGCAGGCGTTTGTATTCGTCCTTCTCGGTGTTTATTTCCTTCATGATGGCGGTAATGGCGGTGTCGGGGTCACCGCATCGTGCCAGTGCTTGTGCGGCCATGCTGCGGTTGGCAGAATGAGTATCTTGGGCAATCACCTTTCTGAGTGCCTGCTGGATTTCCTGGGTTGCGGGCATGCCTTTGCAGGCTTGAAAAATGCCAAACGCGGCCCAGTGCCGGATCAAGGCATGGTTTTCGGTCAACATCTTGAGATAGTCCGGCAATAGGGCGGCTTCTCCTCTGCTGGCAAGCTTGGCGGCTTCCAGTATCTTGCCGACAGGAAACTCGTCGCTCTGCGCATAGTCATAGATGGTTTTGAAGGATTTGCCCTTACCGATAAAATCATACCACATCGACTCGGGGATCAGGCTGGTATCGCGGGTTGCCACCATCCAGTTGCAGAGGGCTTTGTCCATCGAAGTAATTCGCGCCTGGTGAGACGGCTCTTCGGCCAGATTGTTAATCTGCCAAGGGTCGCTCTCGAGGTCGTAGAATTCCAGCACCGGCTTGGGCTTGAAAAAGCGTGCGTGCACTGGGTCCGCAGTTTTGTGGTTTTGATCATACCAATCACTCCAGGCATTCCAGTTCTGATGGACGGTATAGCCGTGTTCAGGCTTCTGCCCGCGGGGGCGGTGAGGCATGAAATTGCGAATCAGGTAATAGCGCCCATCGGTGACCGCCCTTGATAAATCATAACGCCCATTCTGCCGGTCACGGTAGAAGTGCAGCAGCGCGGGCTCCGGCTCTACTTTTTTATCCGGCCCCATAAAGACGCGGCCCTGCATCAGTTTGGGAGGTGTGATACCGGCGATGGAGAGCACCGTTTTGGGAAAATCGATAAACTGGGTCAGCTCCTCATTGACCATGCCCGCGGCGTATTTCCCGGAGCTGAACTTGGCGAGGTGTTGCCACTTCTTGGGCACACGCACGATGAAAGGCACCTGGGTGCCACCATTCAAAATAAAGCGCTTGGAACGAGCCAGCATGCCCCCGTGATCGGAGTAAAAGAAGACGATGGTATTGTCGGCCAGCCCCTCTTTTTTAAGGTCATCCAAAAAGCCTCCCACGATGGAATCCATCATCGTGATCTGATCATACAAGCGGGCCCAGTCATGACGGATTTCCGGCAGGTCGGGATGGTATGGCGGCAGTTTGATCCCTGCTGGTGGGATGCGAGGAGTCTTGGGAATAGCACCATTTTCGATATGTTTTTTCTGACGGTCTTCTCGAAGCTGGCCTTCGTGGGTAACTCCAATGTTAAAGACGGCCATGAAGGGTTTGTCCTTGGGCAGCAGCTTGATACTTTGCGCCCCCTCATGTTCATCCCAGAACTTTGCCTTGTCGGCTTCATGGTTGAGCGAGTTGTAGTCCGTCTTCCATTTGTTCACGGTGTAATAGCCGGCCTGCTTGAACAGACGGGGGTAAACAGGAATGCGGTCGGGCACGATCGGGCGTGAGCGCATGTGCTGAGTCCCCAGAGTGGGGGCATACATGCCGGTCAAGAGACCACTGCGTGCCACCGCACATACCGGTGCATTGGCATAAGCACGGGTGAAGCGAACCCCCTCCGCGGCCAAGTTGTCCAGATTTGGAGTGTGCGCCTGCGCATCGCCGTAACAGCCCAGATAAGGGCTGATATCCTCACAGACGAGCCAGATGATGTTAGGGCGTTCCGCTTGCTCCGCATTGGCCCAGGCACTGGGTAAAATCAACGCAATTAAAAGGGCAATGGCTGTATGTTTCATCATGTCTTTGTTTTCGATTGCACAAACAGTGCTGTCACGACGGCGAATCATGAGATGGCGATGCCCACTTCTTCCTGATCTTGTTCAGGCTCTTCTCGTCTTCAATATAGCTTTCGTGATAGCCACACGTAGAGCATACGTAATGCGTTAGCTCTGCCTTGCTGGAATAACTTATACGAAGAAACTCTGCGGCATTGCAGCCAGCGGGTCCATGCCCCGCGCCGCGCAGGACATTACCCGAGCCACATTTCGGGCATTTGCCTTTTTTCATATCGTATTTCTTTACTGTTAACCGTTCACTAGAGGTTCGATGGCTGGAACTAAATACTACAATTCCTTGGTCGTTTTTTATTACCTTTCTACTGTCACGCAACTCAATTCGCGCATTTCAAATAGGGCGCCTCGATCATGACCGTGCCGTCAGTATTGTTGTTGCCGCAGGTCAGCTCCACCAGAAGGGAAACGGTTCCCTTGGGAATCAGGACTTGTTTGTGCATGGTTTTCTTCACATGGCTTTCATAGCTCAGTGGTGCGGCCGCTCCAATCCGATTTCCTTGTTTATTGAGAAAAAAGATTTCAACCCAGACGCAGGCGCGGGCAAGGGTGTTGGCTTCCAGTGGGCTGGTCGAGAGAGTGCCGCCGTAATACACACGTGCCTTACCCGCCTGAATATCGGCAGGCAGCGGCAGCGTTTTTGAGATCTTCACCCATTCCCTGGCCCTTGCTGTAGGCGCGCCTTTAGGCAGGATGCGCAAGGTATCGCTGTCTGCATCGTAAACAAAGCTGCCCTGATTGCGCTTTTCATCGAGCTGCCAGTTACTTGCCGTATCCAACATGTTGCTCGTTTGGCCAGGTGCGGCTGTCATCTCTCCGGCATCAGACCAAGGCCCCCACATCAAGCCAGCATCACGGCCGCGAACACGCCAGTAATAGCGCTTGCCAGGCTCCAGGGGTAGGGCTGGCAGCTGCCAACGCAGTAAGTTCAAATCCGCATTGAAATCCTGCCCCTTATACTGATTGCGCCTGGCTTGAAAGTGGTCACTAACCAAGCTTGTAAACGCCGCATCCTCTGCAATCTGCCAGCGGCTTTCAATCAACTCATCGTTATCCGGGTCATTGAAGCCCGCCATCGCCAGTTGCATTTTTTCAACGGGCACATCCTTGCTGATCACATCTTGAGCGATTTCAGCTTTGGCTGGTGGCTGGTTATGTTTGCGCAGGGTGATGCTGTCATTGAGGGAAAAGGCTTTGCCGTCTTTGCTGCCATGCCATTGCATACGGAGCTCGGGGTTTTCCCCTGCGCTTGTGGCGATCACCGCGAAGCCCCACTCACTGGCAGAAACCTGATAACGATCATAATCGTTTTGCAGCCATTCATTCCATTGATCCAAATGATGGCCGCCCCCGCCCACGTTCACCATGAGGTGACCATGATCCTGACTGGTGCCTCGGCTGTAACCATGGGTATGGCCATAGAGCATCATGCTTGGCTTACCTGTCGCGGTGCTAAAGGTTTCAGCCTTGTTAATGACCTGCCCGGTAAAAGCGTGATTCCCGCCGATCCACAGCTCGGATTCATGAGGGTGGTGCATTTGGAACAGAACAAAATCGAGATGGGATTGCGTTGCCGTTTTTTTGAGTAAGTCATCTAACCACGTGTGTTGCAGTGCGTGTCTGGCATCACCGAATTTGATGGTGCTGTCCAAGGTGATGATACGCACATTGGAATAGTCCTTATAATACCAACGCTCTAAATGCCCCTGCGTCCCGTTTTCGGGCAATACGAAGTACTTGGTATAGATAGGCCCGCCGCCATCATGATTGCCAATGGCAGGATAGACCGGTACATGCGCCATCAGCGGGTGCATGGCGTCAAAAAACGTATGCCACTCTGTCAGCTGAGGCCCTCTATTGACCAAATCTCCAGGCAGCATCATGAGATCGAAATTTTCCGCAAGGTCGCCTTGGTGCTGTTTTTGCGCCCATGCCGCAATGCCATTGGGCAATATTTGCGACTTAAACCGTGCCGCACCTCCCTGAATATCGCTGGTCGCCAGGATATGAAGGCTGGCTTCTGCCTGATGCAGAGCGGGCGTGATAAAGTGATGCACCGCCGAGTGCATGGTGTCTGTCTTTACCCGATAATAATAGCGAGTGTTCGGCTTGAGTCCTTGGATTTTTGCTTGATAGATCGCTTCCTCTTTCGATTGCTTTGCCACCAGCTCGGCGGCCTGTGTTTGCCCCAACTTCTCGGTAAGGCCGTACTCAACGCCAAGCGCCTTATGCTTACGATGCTCCAATTGCCACACCACATAGATGCTATCGGGCTCGGCTAACTGCACATAGGGGCTGACCACAAAACCACCATCACGAGCCTGCGATGGACTGTGAGCCTGCGCGAAGCTTCCGGATGAGATCAATGCTGCTAATAATAATGGCAGGGCGATAAGATTGGTGAACTGTTTCATATTCATTTTTTTGATGCGTCTCGTTACAGGCCTGAAAAGACCACTGGTGCTCAAGCGCAAAAGCGCCTGCCCTTCCTATGCGTTAGGCAGAAAAAGCCCCCGACCTGATCGAGGGCGGGGGCTGCTAAATGCATGCTTGGCATGGTCTGATAGCCATGCCCAATGGACCGGCTTTATCTTCTGCGGCGCAGAATCAAGGCAAGACCTCCAAGTCCGAGAAGAGCCGTTGAGGAAGGCTCGGGCACGGTTGTGATTTGGATAGCAGAAATACCTCCAACGTTTAAATCGGTTGATGTGTCGGTGATGGTCAAGGTATCCGATGTGAACAGATACGTTGCTCCATTGGCTGCCCAGAAATTACTATCCGTGCTGCCATTATGATCGAGTGTAAATGTCTCAGAGATGCCGCCAACCGTAACACTATCCGCAGCGACATACCCTGCAAAGTTTGTACTCCCCGCATAATACACCGTGACTTCGTATCTTGGTGCTCCATTGGCAGCAAGCCAAGCATCTAAGTTGGTGAGAGAAACCGTGACATTATCTTCTAATGCAGCAGAATAAGGCTGACCAAGCTGGGTAAGAAAATTAAATTGGTAATAATCACCATGCGTCATTGAGTAGCCTACGCCATCCAACGTGCCACTCGAAGTCTGCGGACCAGGGACGGTTTCTTCAACGTTAACATACGCATCGACCCCCAGTGCAGTTGCATCAATGGCATCCATATTATTGGAAGCATTCCTAGTGTAGTTAAAAAGCAGCGTTTTGATGGTGGCTGCTGAAGCTGAGGCGGGTAACAAGAGGCTCGCCGCGGCTACTCCCATGATGATTGTTTTGAGTTTGTTTTTCATAGTGATGGCTTTTTATGAGGTTGTTTATGAGGTTTTTTGAAATGTGTCGCTGTTTTGAATCTGCCTTTTTACGCAGCGACTACTGAGCCCATTAAACCACCACGAGCCACAAAAAACAATAGCGCTAGCGCAAAAGAAATTGGCATTTTCCCAAATTCTTGCTATTCATTCTCCATGGAAAGTTCGCTACCGTTCGGATTCAAGGTTGGCGTGCGCCTGCCGGACTGGGCAGGGAGCTATGTGTCACAGCTGTTTGAGGGTTTTGCAGATTATCAACGGGTGGGATCGAGCATGGCCTTGTGCTTCGACCAGCCAAGTGGTGGCGATCTGGAGTCCCATAATATCGACTCTCACTGGAAGGGTGACGGGCTGCTGGTTTACCGCTACTCCGTACAAGAAGCGAGGGCATGGAAAAAAGCCGGGATTCCCGTAGTCAATCTGAGTGCAGAAATCCCCCGGCCAACGGCTGATTTCCCCAGGGTCACCGTGGACAACCGGATGCTGGGAGAGCTTGCTTATGCACATCTGGCAGCCTTGGGCTTACGGGATTTCGCCTATGTTCATGAGTCCATGCGCAGCTATTCCGAGATACGTTTGGAATCGTTTCGTAAAGCCGTTCTTGAACATGGCGGGCGTTTTCACCAGATCGATGTGCCCGCTTCAGATTTCTCCCGACAAACATGCCCCAAGGATATCGAACGCTGCATGCGCGATCAAGTGCTCGCATTACCCCGGCCGTGTGGAATTCTGCTCAAGGACGACATCGCCGGCGTCTGGACATCCAGGCTATTGCGGAAGCACGGGATCAGGTGCCCGGAAGATATGCCGATGCTGGGCCTCTCCAACGACTTTATTTTCTGCCACACATGCATTCCACCACTGAGCAGCATCCCCTACCCCGGCCGCAAGATCGGCTTTGCCGCTGCCGAGTTATTGGACAGCATGATGAGGGGCAAAGCCGTGGCCAGCGATCACTGGCTCACCCTTCCTCCAGATCCGGTGGTCGCCCGGGAATCCACCCGCCATGTTGTCCTTCCAGACAAACTAGTCTCCAAGGCCCTGGATTTCCTGAAACAGGAAACGTCCCATCGTCCCGTCTCAGTAGCAGAGCTCAGCCAAAAAATGGGAATCTCCAGCGAGGGGCTACGCCTGCGTTTCATCGAAGCGCTTGGCCACAACCCGAAAACGGAAATCGAACACTTGCGCTGCGAGGTCATTATGGAACAATTGCGAAACACCGAGGACAAGCTGGACTCCATCGCTGCCCATCATGGCTTCGCCGGAGCGGCGGAAATCTGCCGCATGATCAAGCGCACCACCGGGAAAACACCGGGGCAAATTAGAAGGGACTATAAAGACAGATCATGAAATCGGCCTCACCTCCAGCATCGCTATCCACCAGAATGGTGGTGCTGTCTTATGCGGCCTATTTTTTCTATTACTTCACACGCAAGCATCTTGGAATCACCACCAATGCGCTGATCGAATCCGGGTATTCTGAAAACCTGATCGTTCTTACCCAGACGGGTTACGGTGTTTGCTACGCCATAGGGCAATTCATGAGTGGCTCGTTGGGGGACCGCGTTGGTCCGCGTATTGCCCTGACAACGGGCATGATCCTATCCGGCCTCGCAAGTCTGGCATTCGGAATTTTTCCGTTCATGGCTATTCTGGCAGTAGGGCTTACTCTCAACGGACTTTTCCAGTCTACCGGCTGGCCCAACGCCTGCAAAATCGTTGCCGAGTGGGTTCACTTCAAACACCGTGGCAAGGTGATGGGAGCCTGGATGACCTGCTACGTCTTTGGAGGCCTGGTCGCAAACATGACAGCGGCCTACATCCTGGGGGCCTATGGATGGAGACACGTTTTCCTGGTAACCGGAGTCATTGTTATCGTCGTTGGAATCGTCCAGGCCATGTTCCTGATCAACCGACCTGAAGACGCGGGTTATCAAATCGAGCGAAGAAAACACCATGATCTGGAAAACCTGAAGCCAGGAACCTCCGCATTTATGCTGATGATCAAGCAACCCATCATCCTGCTTTTGGGTTTGGCTTATACCGGTCAAAAATTCATCCGCTACACCTTTTTTGCCTGGCTACCCTACTACCTTGCCCAGTCAGTGCTGCTAAGCAACGAGAACTCCGCCTACGTGGCAAATGGCTTTGAGGTAGGTGGCGTCATCGGACTCATCATCGGCGGTATCCTCAGTGACAAATATTTTTCAGATAACAAAACCCGCCTTGCGTTCTTTTCTCTGTTAGCACTGATCGGCGCCATCTTTTTCTACATCGTCATTAGTAAAACGGGAGGCTTCTGGGGTAATGTCTGTGGCCTGGCCCTGATTGGTTTTTTCCTTTTCATCGCGGATTCCATTGTCTCGGGAATTGCGGCACAGGATCTTGGTGGAGCTGCCCACACCGCATCCGCAACAGGCATTGTCAACGGCATAGGATCGATGGCCCAGCCACTTGCCGGATTCGTCCCCATCATGCTGAAAAACACATGGGGATGGAACGCGGTATTCGTCTGCTTCGTCTGCGTCACTGTATTTTCCGCCATCGTTTTGATTCCTGTTTCATTCAGGAAACAAGTATTGAGAGAGTAGATGAGAAAGGCGGTTCACCATGTTACGGCTTCTTGCTTCATTTGCTGGTCAGCGTTTTGACAAGATAAAAGGTTGCCTCGTTTTGAGTATAACCTGGCGCCCGGTCATAGAGCACTTCGCAAAAGAGGCCGATTTCTTGGCAGCGTTTCTGGAGATTGAAACCAAACCGGGGGCTGTGGGCGCCTAGGTCCTTTTCGAGATTCTTGTTGTAATACATGCTCACCGGAGGGTCATCCGCACTGACATGGGCATAGGGGGAATATTCCTGGATCCAGGGGAGTAGCTTTTCACGTGATGCCAGGAACTCCTTGTTATTCACCCCGAAGGCATGGCCGCCGTAGGTGATCTTGGTCAGCCAATCCTTCATCTGCTGTGGGTCGAGGGTGGTCTGGGGCACGCGCACGCCGGCACAGAACAGGCGGGTCGATTCACGGGCCACGGGATCATTACTGTCGGGGGCCGCCATGTCATCATGGTAGGTGAGCCAGAGAGAGGAGCAGCCCCCAGCGGAGGCACCGGTTGCCCCGATGCGGCTTTTGTCGATGTGCCACAGCTTGGCTTTACTGCGCACAAACTGCAGGGCGCGGGCCGCGTCATTCAAGGGTGCCTTGACAGGCGGAACAACACCGTCTGCCTCTGCTTGGGTCACATACCGGTAGTTGATCGCGGCTACTGAAATGCCGGCCTTGAGTAATGCATTGACATCCACACAGCCGTTGATGATTTCCTTGCTGCCGGTTTTCCATGAGCCACCATGGATGTAGAAGACCAAAGGTGCGAGCTTATCGGCCGAGGCTGACGAAGCTTTCCAGAAATCCAGCACCTGTCGCTTGTGTGCTCCGTAGGGGATGTTGGACTGCGTTGGCTTGGGGACTGATGAGTGATAGGCAGGGGCTTTCTTTTTTTTCGCATCCGCTACCCCTATCCCAGCGATGAGACAAAGGGATGCCATGAAGATGGGAGCTGATGCTTTGATACTGTATATCATTGTGCCGTGACCTCTTTAGTTTGCCCTAATTGCTTGCTGATGCAGGCATTTCAGGTCGTAGCTCCTTGTTATCCTTCTGAGGGTAAAGTGCTTTCTTGGCCTCCAGGTCCTTGATCATGGCAGTCATGATCGTCTGTAACTGTTCCGGATGACTCTTTGACAGGTCTTTCTTTTCAAAAGGATCCTCCTTCAGGTTGAAAAGCTCATACTTGGGGCTGAATTCTTTTCCTTTTGCCTTCTGGCCTCTCGCTGGAAGTGGGTAGTGATAGATGACTTTCCAGCCGTCATTGACATAGCTGGTGAAGTAGCTGCTGCGGTGCTCGTGGGGGAAGTGGTTGAGGAAGTCTTCCTTGCGCTCTTTGTTTTTGTTCCCTGCAAACTGTGGCTTCAGGTCGTAACCATCCAAGGGCATGTCTTTGGGGAGCTCAACTTCTGCCAGCGCGCAGATGGTGGGCACCAAGTCGAGGATGGTTCCCATCTGGGTTTGGATGGCACCTGCGGAAATGGGAAGTTTCTGCTGCGATGCGTTGTTCTTATCTGCCTCGCCCCAGGCGGCGATGAAGGGAACGAGCATGCCGCCCTCATAGCGCCAGCCCTTTTTCTGCCGGTAAGGAGCTGAGCTGTTGTGCTCTCCTTGGCCAAGGGGAGCATCAGAGCCGTTGTCACCAACGAAGATGATCAGGGTGTTGTCGGCCACCTTGAGTTCCTTCAGTTTGACGATGAGGTCTCCGAGGGACTTGTCCATGCCTTCGACGAGGGTGGCGTAGGCCTGGGCGTGTTTGTTCCTTCCGGACTGGGCGTAGTTTTTGGCGAAGCGTGGGTCAGAATCGAACGGGGTATGCAAGGCATAGTGCGACATGTGGAGGAAGAAGGGTTTCTGCTCTTTAACACAAGCTTCGATGTGTCGATTTGCCTCCAGGGTGAGGGCTTCGGTGAGGAAGGTGTCCGTGCCGTGGTATTTCTGCAGATGCGGAACCTGTCCTGTTTTTCCGTTACGCGCGTAGTTTTTCTCCGCGTAATAGCTGCCGGGATGCCCTGCGGAAAAGCCGCCGACGTTGATGTCGAAGCCGAGGTTGAGCGGATCTGAGCCTTCGTGGTTATCTGGGCCAAAGTGGGCTTTGCCCACATGGATGGTCTTGTAGCCGGCACCTTGTAGCAGGCGTGGCAAGGTGATGCTGGTTTTGTCCAATCCGGTCCAATTCCACTCGGCAGGGCCAAAGTTACCGCGATTGTTGCTCTGAGGTTTGATCCAGTTGGTAGAACGGTGCCGGGCCGAGTTTTGCCCGGTCATGATGGAGGCCCTGGTGGGTGAGCAGACTGAGTGAGCGTAGAATTGGGTGAAGCGAGTTCCCGCTGCCGCCAGTCTCTCCATGTTCGGCGTGCGGTAGAAGCCGTTCAGTGAGTGTTTAACGGGCTGGCCCTTGGCATCGACGATAAAAGGCACCGAGGTATCCATCAGCCCCATGTCATCGATGAGGAAGAGGATGACGTTCGGTTTTATAGAGCTTGCCCTCCTCTTGAAGGCTTCGCCTTCAGACCGTCGGCCGCTGGAGCTTGCACTTTCATCGGTCGTCCGCTGCTCGGCCGCAGCAGCCGAATGGTGAATACTGAAGAGTGAAGAGTGAAGGAGGACAAGCGTGATGATGCGAAGCTTCATGGTCATGGGGATACGTTACTTATGGATAGGGTCTTTCTGCCAGTTGAAATGGATAATACCACTTCGTAAATCAAACCAAACGAATGATTAGGAAGAGGGTGTCAGGCTTGTGGCTATGCTGTATGCCTCGCTCATTTCCAAGTCAGTGTGGCCTTCTCGTTTTGGATATCCAGCCATACCGAGCAGTGCTCAAATTCGCGCGTGTAGATGTAACCCTTTTTGGTAGCGGGTCCTTTGGGCGGGCCGAGCTTTTGCTTAAAAACCGAGGGGGTTTTACGCCAGAGGTGGTTGTTCTTGGTCACGCCGTAGCCAGAGTGGGGGAGAAAGTAGCTGTGTTTTTCAGCCATAACCAAAAAAATGGCAGTGGCGTAGTTAAGCCGGTCATTGAACGTTTGGTCAGCCTGGAAATCATCACCCACACGCGAGACGGTCTCGTGCAGTGCCTCGTCGACCTCAAGCGTGAAGGCCAGGATCTTACCCTCGCGGGCGGTTTTTTGCCCGTGGGCGATGTTTTGGGCGACGTAGTCTTTCTTGGAAACGCCACCCACATTGTGCTCGAAGGTCTCCATGTAGGAGCCGTCAAAATGCGTCATGTAACCCAGGCCGCCGTCCTTGAAACGCGCGCGCACGATGTTGGCGAAAATGAGATGTTCATTCCGGAGTTCTTTGTCGAACCGGGTCAGCAGCTTCTCATAGCCCTCGATGATTTGCTTGGCTTTTTTCGCCCCGGTCTTTTGTCCCTTGGCAAAATAACTTCCCACGAGAACTTTGACATTGGCATCGACAAAGAGTCCGTCGATGGATGGATCCGACAGCATGCGCATGGCATCGGCAAGCCACCAGTCCCGCACTTCGGGCAGGCTGATGTCGAAAAACTTGCGCTGGTTGATCTCCATGTGAACCGGGTAGCTGCCGTCTTCGCTTTTCAGGTAGCCGCCTTGGATGTTTTTCAACTCCTCGGATGCGGCGCTGCCACCCCAGTCAATAACCAGATTTTTGTAGTATAAAATTGTTGCCTTCGGGTTGCGTTTTTTGACGCCACGGGCGGCTTTCAATGTGCCTTGTTGGACGCTTCCTTCTCTTATTCCGGTCGCTTTTTCAAAGGTGATCAGAGGGAATGCGGCTAGATAATCGAGTTCCTTATCAGTGAAAGAAGTCGTTTTATAGATGTGCATATAGCGCGGAATATGATCCCACGAAAATTCAGGGAATTTTTCCGCGCGCACAGGTGGTTCCCCATCCTTGTCTTTTTTCAGCTCCCCACCATCAACTTTTTCACAAGAAGACAATGAGAACAGAGCTGACAAGGTCGCCAGAATGATGCTGTGTGATCGTTTCATTTTTGATGTCATGTGTTTTGATGTTTACGGTTTTGTCTTTTCTTTGTTCTGTTGCTGCTCGAGCTTTGCTTTCCGTCTGGCCACGTCTCCGGGGCCACCCCATATTTCGTTCTTCGCTTTTTGCGGGTCATGCCGGGGGTTTTTCTGGGGAACGACTGCATTGACGTCTTTGAGCCAACGATCCAGTCGGGTATCGAGCTGTTTTACTTTCTTGGGATGGCGGTTGTTGAGGTTTTGTTTTTCGGAGGGGTCATCCTCGAGGTCGTAAAGCTGGGTGGTGCCGCTTTCATAGTGCCTGATAAGCTTGTAATTGCCCTTGCGGATGACGCTGGCAGGAACGCTGGGCGCATTGTCCCTGTAGTGAGGATGGTGCCAGAAGATGGCTTTCTCCTTGTCGATTTCTTTGCCTGTTAGCGCGTGATAAAAGCTTTGGCCATCGGGGTGCTGTGCTGGTTTTTGAGGGAGTTGCGCAAGGTCCAGAAGGGTGGGATAGATGTCTGGCGTGTTGATCAGTTCAGAGCATCGGGAGCCGGGGGTGATTTTGTCAGGCCACTTGACGATGAGAGGTTCTTTGATTCCCCCTTCGTAGATGCTACCTTTGTAGCCGCGGTAAGGATAGTTAGAGGTGCATGTGTGTCCGCCGTTGTCCGAGTAGAATAGAACGACGGTGTCGTCCGCAAAGCCGTTGTCTTTGAGTGCCTGCATGAGCCGCCCGACATTATCATCGAGGATCTTGAGCATCGCCGCGTAGTCCGCACGCTTCCACTTTTTTGTTTTTTTCTTTGCTTCGAAGTGCGCGATGCCTTCCTCGCGCGCTTTGATTGGCATGTGTACTAGATAATACGACATGTAGATCAGGAATGGTTTTTTATCCCCGTTGTCCCATTGCTCCCGCCGTTTGCCGATGAGTTCCGCAGCTTTGTCGGTAAATACATCGGTGATGGTATCCCCTTCTGCCCCTCCGATGTTCTTTTGTTTTTTCTTGAAGGGATAGAAGCGATTCGCTTCGCTTTGCTGCGCTCCGAATTCCTGCTCAAAGCCAAAGTCAGTCGGCTGCCCCTTGCCGAGGTGCCATTTACCAAAGAACCAGGTGGAGTAGCCTCCTTCTTTCAATGCCTGAGCAAAGGTGACCTCTTTAGGCGGCAGGAATTGTTGTTCAGGTTGGGCGGTTTTGACACGTTTGAACTGAGGTTGGATCTGCCCCGGTAGGAAGTCGGTGAGCCGAAGGCGTGCGGGGTATTTGCCAGTGAGAATGCTCGCGCGGGTTGGTGAGCATACCGGGCTTGCCGCATAGGCATCGGTGAAGAGCATACCCTGCTGGGCAAGCTGGTCGATATGGGGTGTCTCGTGATAGGTGTTTCCGTGTTCTTTTCCGTAACATCCGAGATCGGTAATGCCTAGGTCATCAGCGAACAAAATAACGATATTAGGTTTTTTGCTGAGCTTGCCCTGTGCAGGAGCGATTGCACTTCCTTCGGTCGTCCGCGGCTCGGCCGCTGCTTGCTCCGCACCCGCAGAAAAGTGCAGTGGGAAAAGTGAAGAGAGAAAGAGGAAAGTGAGGGATTTCATGATGTCAGAGGCTTAGTGGTGGGGCTGCTTTTTCTTTGCTTTTTTGCAGGGTTGACCTAACCATGAAAAATAGGGTGATCAAACCGATCGATAAAAAAATTAATGGGGCGATAATTTGCACCAGCCTCTGATTTACTTCCCTGATCAAAACGGACCTAGTAGGTTTTTCAGGGTCGTAGTAGGCCTGAACTTTTTTTCCTTTGGGATATTGTTTCAGTGCCTTGGTTGCCTGCGATCGATTGTCATAGTCCTTGGTACCGAATCGTATCCGGTCGCCTTCATAAGGGCGACCGCCCACCTTGTAGGCATAACGAACTTCGACCACGTAATCAGTGTCACTCATTCGCTTCCTGCCATTGCTGCCTCGACGTTCCTTTTTAACCTTTGCAATACCCGAATCGACGATGGTTGCTGATGCCGTAGGCCAGCTTTCACTGGCACGTTGCTGCTTGAGCTTCCAGACTCCAGCTGCAAGTGCGATTGCTCCCATGAATATGCATATTCCGGCAAGCGACCAGCCAACCACTTTAGCTATTACATTGTTTAAATCTGACATGCTGTTTTTTTAAATGACACTAACCCTGTTAGGACAATGAGGGTTTACTTCTGTTTTCTCGCTTGCTTGGCTTCTTCGAACAGGCGATCCATTTCCGCGAGTGCCGCCGGGTCTTCGAACTCGCCCTTGTCGCCCGTTCGCTTGATCCACTCTGCGAGTGTTGATTGAAATTCGGCGAGCCTTTCTTTTTGGGCAGGATCTTGTGCCAGGTTATTGAGCTCATAGGGATCCTTATTCAGGTCGTAGAGTTCTTCTTCGGGCTTTTCCTTGAAGTAGGGGGTCTGGTGTGCGGGAAGCTTACCCTGATCAAAGAGCTTTTTGCCTTCAGTACTAGCGGCGACGTTAGGCAGACTGTTTGTATAACAGGTCATTGGGTGCACGTAGTTGCGGATGTATTTGAAAACTTTTGAGCACACGCTGCGGCAGCGATCCACATTCATACCATGACGGTCACGCATGGCAAAGAGATGGCCGGGAGCCGCTTGTTTGTTAGGCCCGAAAAAGATTCGCCCCTCCATGTAATCGGGGATATTCCCGCCTGCCAGATCAATGAAAGTCGGGGCCATATCCAGAGCTGAAACAAGTTCGTCGGTTTGGCTTCCGGGCTTTATGTTCATCTTGAACTGCTTTGGGACACGCACGATCAAAGGCATGAGAATACCGCGCTCATAGAGGAAACCCTTGCCGCGAAAGATCGGAGGGCCGTTGTCACCCATCACCACGATGATGGTGTTCTCATAGAGATTCTTGGCCTTCAGGTCGGTGATCAATTTGCCAATATTCACGTCCAGTAAATTGACGTTCTCCAGATAAGCTCTGAGTTCTTCACGGCCTTTGGGGCTATCAGGGGTGTAGGGGTGCAGCTCAATGTCAGCACGATCCACGGGATGCTCCGGACACGCCAGAAATGGATACATTTTTCCATCATCCCGCTTTAGGTTTACGCGGTGAGTGTCGTAGAACTGATACTGACAGAAGAAGGGTTGTTTTTGAGTCAACTCAACCCAGTCGGTTGTGTCGTAGGGCTTGGTTTTTGAATGGAGAAACCCCCAGTCTTTTTTCGGGTGTCCCGGAAAGCCGATGGTGTAGCCGGCATCGCGCAGATAGCGGGTGAAGATGTCCACGCCCTCAGGGAGGGACTTCTGCTCTAGCGGTTTCCTGATCCGCATGTTTTTGGAAAACACCTGATGCGGATAGAGCCCGGTCATAAAGCTTGAACGGCTCGGACTGCAAACCGAGGCCGTCGTGTAAGCCCGGGTATAGAGTAATCCCTCTGCGGCAAGCTGATCCATGTGAGGCGTATGAACGCCCTTGGTTCCGTAGCACGCCATGTCACAACCAATGTCCTCGGTCACGATCCACAGGATGTTAGGCTGAACTTTTACTTGCGCAAAGGAAGAGTGAATGCTGAATAGTAATGAGAAAAATAGGGAAGTGAGGAATTTCATCTCGGAGATATGGGCTCTTGCTTAGGGTTATTCTATTTATTCACTTACCTTCGACGCGAAGGCAAATGACATCCGCCATCATTCATCAGGCACTTTAGTGCCTCGTGCGCCCATCGTCGATTTGCTTTTGAAGTTCGGTTTTCAAGCGGGTGAAGACTTCAGGGTTTTGTTTGGCGAGATTCTTTTTCTCAGCAACATCGTTTTCCAAATCGTAGAGGGTATAACTGAATGCTGCCCCAGCTTTGTTTGCTTTGGCCTTTTGGGGTGATTTTTTCACACTGCGCTGCAGTTTCCACTTGCCTGAGCGATAGCCCATGGGGCTGTTGACTCCCTCTCTGCCGTTGCTTTGCTGGATGAGGTTGCTACGTCCTTTGGCGTCTTCTTTGCCGAGTAGAGCGGGCATGACATTGAGGCTGTCCAGCAAGGCGTCCTGCGGAATACTGACGCCGAGGTGCTTGGCCAGGCTGGTGCCGAGGTCGATGGTGCAGACGATTTTCTCGGAAACACCAGGTTTAATCGTTCCTGGCCAGTAGGTGATGAAGGGGGTGCGGGTGCCGCCTTCTTGGATCTTGTATTTACCGCCGGCATAAGGCCCGGCAGGTTTGTGGTCGTGGAGTTTTTCCACAGCACCATCCTTGTAACCGTCATCAAGAACCGAGCCGTTGTCTGAGCAGAAGACGATCATGGTGTTTTTCTCCAGTCCTTGCTCCTTGAGGATCCTGACAATTTCCCCTACGCACCAGTCAAGCTGGACTATGGCGTCACCGCGAAAGCCGGTGCGCGACTTGCCCTGAAAACGCTCATGTGGGATGCGCGGCACGTGCAGATCGTGGGAGGCGAAAAAGAGGAAAAAGGGATTGGCTTTGTTTTGTTTAATCCATTGCTCAGACTTCTCAACCCACTTGTCAGCGAGGTCTTCATCGCGGAAGCGGGCGGCGTGGCCTCCGGTATAGAAGCCAATGCGGCTGATGCCGTTGTGGATGGTGCTATTGTGGCCGTGGCTCCAGTCCATCTTGAGCTCATCACGGTGGCTGATACCGGTCTTGTGGTCCGGGCTGGGTTTTTTATGGCCGACCCAGAGCGGGTCCTTGGGGTCGAGGTTGAGCACGCGGTGGTTCTCCACATAGACCTGGGGGACACGGTCATTGGTGGTCGGAAGTAGGAAGGAATAATCAAAACCAATCTCGAGTGGTCCCGGCTTGAGGTCGCCATTCCAGTCTGGCTTGTCTGCTCCCAGTCCAAGGTGCCACTTGCCGATGACGGCGGTTTTGTAGCCCGCCTTTTGCAGGAGGTCCGGCATGGTCACCACATCTGGCTTAATCAAGGCTGGGGAGTTAGGGCCAGCAATTCCAGTGCCTTTAACACGGAAGGCATGAGTGCCGGTGAGCATCGCGTAGCGGGTCGGCGTGCAGGTGGAGGCAGAGCAGTAGCCGCTGGTGAATTGAAGCCCCCCGGCAGCGAGCTGGTCAATGTGCGGAGTTTTCAGATTTTCAGGCTTGGCACCGTAGCAACCTACATCTCCGTAGCCCATGTCGTCTGCCATGATGACGATGACATTAGGGGTAGAGGAGTGCTTGCCCTGTGAGCCCTCGGCCGCAGCATCCGCTGCAGCCGAATGGTGAATGGTAAATAGTGTATAGTGAATGAAGAGAAGAGTGAGGAATTTCATGATGGTTTTGATACGTTGGGCTGGGATGAACTCTTGCATTCTGTGATAAAGATGAAATTTGGAAAGCAGAAAGCAGAAAGCAGAAAGCAGAAAGCAGAAAGCAGAAATGGGCCGTTTGCTGCCCAGCAGCTATTTAACTATTCAATATTCACCTTCTCGTCATCGGCCAGAGTTCGCTAGGTCTGCCTTGTTTGGTTAGCCCTTTGATTTTTCCTGTAGATAAGTAATCCCGTCCGCATGGGCGTACGGTAGATTGTAGACAACAAAGGATAGCCGCCGACTGCGTCCGAGTGCCTAGGGCAAAGGCGAGAAGTGCGGAAAAGCACGGTTCTGGAACTGTGATGGAGAGCGCGTAGAGATCTGTGCTGTAATTGCCGTCTCCATGGTTGGTTGAGTGGTTCTGATCTCAGTCCGAATTCCCATCGCCGCCTTCGCAGCTAAGCAATGATATCTTTCACCACGTGGCCGTGGACGTCGGTGAGGCGGTAGTCACGGCCCTGGAAGCGGTGGGTGAGTTTCTCATGGTCGAAGCCCAAGAGGTGCATCCAGGTGGCCTGCAGGTCGTGGACGTGCACGGGGTTTTCAGTGACGTTGAAGCCAAGCTCGTCGGTTTGACCATAGCTGAATCCGCTTTTTACGCCGCCTCCCGCCATGATCATGGTGAAGGCATCTGGGTAGTGGTCGCGGCCAAGAACTTTGCCCTTGGAGGTGCGGCCCTCGCGAAAGGGGGTGCGGCCGAATTCACCACCGATAACAATCAGGGTGTCATCAAACATGCCACGCTGCTTGAGGTCCTTGATCAGGGCGGCGATAGGTTTGTCCATGGATGTACACTTTTGGGTCAGTCCGTCACCAATACCGGTGCTAGGAGCGGTGCCGTGGAAGTCCCAGCCCCAATCAAAGAGCTGAACGAAACGTACACCCTGCTCGCAAAGGCGGCGTGCGAGTAGGCAGTTGTTGCCGAAGCTGCCTTCGCCAGGTTTGGCACCGTAGGATTCGAGGGTTTCAGCAGATTCATCTTTAATATCCATGACCTCGGGGACGGAGGTCTGCATGCGGAATGCGAGCTCATACTGTGCGATACGGGTTAGGGTTTCGGGGTGGGCGAACTTGTCGTAGGCGTGGTTGTTGAGATCGTTGATCGTGTCGAGGGTTTTACGGCGCATGGATCGATCCATGCCGGAGGGGTCCGAGACATAAAGCACGGGGTCGCCCTTGGATCGGCACTGAACTCCCTGATAAACAGAAGGGATGAAGCCAGAGGAGAAGCTGTTCTTGCCGCCATTAGGCTGGGTGCCGGATGAGATGAGGACCACATAGCCGGGAAGGTTTTGGTTATCGGAACCGAGGCCATAGGTTGCCCATGAGCCAAAGGAAGGTCGGCCGGGCTGGGGGAAGCCTGTGTGCAAGAAGAGCTCAGCCGGGGCGTGGTTGAACTGATCCGTGTGCATGGACTTGATCAAGCAAAGGTCATCAGCCACTTCGTGCATGTGGGGGATGGCGTCGGACATCCAAATGCCATTTTCACCGTATTGCTTGAAGGTGCGCGGGGTGCCCATGAGTTTGGGGGTGCCACTGGTGAAGGCAAAGGTTTTACCCTTGAGAAAAGCATCGGGGCACTCTTGTCCGTCTCGTTTGACCAGCTCTGGCTTGTAGTCAAACATGTCGAGGTGAGGGGGCGAACCAGTGAGGTGCAGGTAGATAACGCGCTTAGCCTTGGGGGCAAAGTGTGCGGCTTTGGGCAGGAGCGGGCTCTCGGGAGCTTCGATAGATGCCCCAAAGGCGTTGTTACCAAGCAGATTGGAAAGAGCTGCTCCGCCCAAGCCCATGCCGCAGTTCTTAAGAAAATGACGTCGGGTATTGAGGCGGATGTTTTCGAAATTAGGATCGAGGTTCATGAGGTAAATAGGAGGCCGTGTCCCGGCCTTTGGTGTTTAGGCTGAAGTCGTCAATTTAACGTTTCATGAGTAGCTCATCCAGATTCAAAATGACGTTACAAACAACGGTCATGGCAGCGAGCTCGGGTAGCTTGGCGCCCTCGGGTGCTGGTCCAATTGGTTTGGTTGCGATTTCTTTGGCTTGTGCTGGTGCAGCTTGGTAATCGGCGAGAGATTCTTGGTAGAATTGCTTGAGGCGATCAAATTCTTGATTTGTTGGGGGGCGTAAGAGGCTGAGCTCGAAGGCGCGCGTGAGTTGGGTGTCGATATTACCGCTGTGCTTGCCTAGGCGGCGGGCCATTGCTTGGGCGGCCTCAATGAAGACAGGGTCGTTAAGGGTGACGAGCGCTTGTAAAGGAGTGTTGGTGCGGTCTCTGCGCACGGTGCACACTTCGCGATTGGGTGCGTCGAAGGTGGCCATGGATGGGTAAGGGCTTGAACGTCTCCAATTGGTGTAGATGCCGCGGCGGAACTTGTCTTCACCTTTGCTAGTTTTCCAATCGGTTGAGCCACCGAAGGCAGCTTTCAACCCCAAATCGGGCTGGGGTGGATTGACGGGCTTGCCATACATTTTTGGACTGAGTAATCCAGAAACTGCGAGAGCCTGGTCACGAACCATCTCGGCACTGAGGCGGACGCGTGGGCCGCGTGCGAGCAGTCGGTTGGCCGGATCCATGGCGTGTAGCTCTGCGGTAACATGTGAGTTCTGCTTGTAGGTGGCGGATGTGACGATGAGCTTGAGAAGTTTCTTGGTGTCCCAGCCAGATTCACGAAATTCAACGGCCAGCCAATCTAGTAAGTCAGGATGCGAGGGGAGTTCACCTTGCGAGCCAAATTCCTCTGAGGTGGCGACAATGCCGATGCCAAATATTTTTTCCCAGTAGCGATTGGCGATGACCCGACTGGTAAGCGGGTTGTTCTCGTGGAGGATCCACTGCGCTAAGTCCAAACGATTAGGGGTTTTGTTTTTAGCGGTGAAGCCTTCTGGTGAGAAGTCCTTGGGGAATCCCGCAGTGACCTTGGGGCCGTGGCTGAGATAGGATCCACGAAGGTGGATGTGGGTATCCCTGCGGTTGGCTGGAGCGACCTCGCGCATGACGGGAACCGTGGTGGAAGATTTGATGTTAGCGAGCTGGCGCCTAAGCTGGGCGATTTGTTGCTCCTGTAGCTTCGCTTCCGGGCTTTGTTTGGCGTAGTAGCTCAGCAGCTTGGCTACAGCTATGCGGTCACGCTGGTCTTGGGGCGTGGCGATGATTCGGGCAATGTCTTCAGGTAATGCGGGTGCGGGATTGGCGGCATCTGTTACCAGAATACGGAAGCGGCCGATAGCGTGGTTCGGATAGGTTTGCTGGAGGCGAAGGTTGAGCTTGCCACCGGGTAGTGGTGAGCTGAGCTCAAAGACGGCGTTGTGGTTTCGACCATGGCCGCCGGCAATTGCCCAGCCTGAATTTTGTTCGGCGTTGCCGTCAATGGCCTTGTGGACTTCGAACTGTGGTTGCTGGTAGCTGGCGCTGGCGTGGGAAAAGCGGCCAATCTGGGTGCCGTCGAGTGAGGCAATTTGCTCTTGCTGGGGTGCTTTTTGGTAGAGGTGTTCCCAAACAGGCTGGCGATTGGTGTTAAGAACCTGGAGGCGGAAACCATCGAGGCGTGGCTGCAGGCCATTGTCTGTGCGGTTCCAGATAACAATGCGGGAAAGGTCTTGTTCGGCGCCGAGATCGACTTCCCAGAATGCTGCAGGATCGCCGTTGTTGTTGTGGGTGACACTTTTGGATTTGTAGAAGTCGCCATCCGTGTTGCCGTCAATGGCGAGTTTGGCGTGGCCATCATAGCCAGTGGTGCTCTGGCGTGCCTTGCCAGTGAGGGCTAGGTTTTTGCCTGTGGAATCAAATGCCTGAACTTCAGCAATGTGAAGAATACGGTCTTTGCCGGGAAGCTCGATACGCACGAAGCGGCCTCGCTTGTTGCTATTGCCATTGCCCTCCGATCCCAGCGTAAGCTCATTGAGCACCATGTTGTGCCCACGGGCTGGACCTGAGTTGGGCAGGCGCTTGTCGGTGATCAGCTCGAGCTTGATGGCTGTGATCGCGCTGAGTGGGGACTGGGCATTGAAGGTATAATCATCAATGCTTGCTTTGTTACCAGTAGCGAGGAGGGAGCCATCTTGCTGCACAGTCAGGGTGGCTCCGGAGGCTGCCACTGGGTTGACTGGTTGAATTACTTGCCAGTTGGTGCTGAGGCTTTTTTCCCACTCGGCCAGGGCGGCCACAAGCCGAGCATCCTCACCTGGGGCGGCGAGGCTTTTCTCGAGTTGGGTGATCTGGCTGGCGAGTTTTGATTTTTGTCTCTTATGTGCCTCGGACATGAGGGGCAGGGTGGGGAATTCGTTTTTTTTGTCTGAGTCTTGGGTTTGGTTAAAGATATCAAAAATCTGGAAGTATTCCTCGTGGGTGATCGGATCATACTTGTGGGTGTGGCACTGGGCACAGGCCATGGTGGTTCCCATCCAGGTGGCAAATGTGGTATTAGTGCGGTCGACAACGGCTACATTGCGGAATTCCTCGTCGTTAGTGCCACCCTCGTTGTTTGTCTGGGTGTTACGGTGAAAGGCGGTGGCAATGAGTTGAGCTTCACTTGGTTGAGGAAGTAGGTCACCTGCAAGTTGCTCAATGGTGAACTGGTCGAAGGGTTTGTTATCATTAAAGGAGCGGATTACGTAATCTCGATAGGCCCAGATAGTACGGGAAATGTCATCGGCGTAGCCGGCGGAGTCTGCATAGCGAGCTAGGTCAAGCCACATACGGGTCCAGTGCTCACCGTAGGTAGGCTTGGCGAGCATCCGATCCACGTATTTACTGTAGGCATCGGGAGATTCATCACTGACGAATCTGGCTACTTCTTCCGGCGCAGGTGAGACCCCTGTGAGGTCAAGGGCGACTCGGCGGGCAAGGGTGCGGCGGTCTGCTTCTGGTGAGGGGGTTAGCTTATTTTTGCTCAGCTCTCTATGAACAAAAGCATCGATGGGGTTTTTCTGCCAGTAATCGGGGGCCTCATCGGTCCTTGGGGCAGCTGAACGTTCCGGCTTTTGGTATGCCCAGTGAATTTCGTAGTTGGCGCCTTCCTTGATCCATTGTTTGACGGTGGCGACCTGTTCAGGCGTGAATGCATCACCGTGCTTAGGCGGTGGCATGAGTTCTTCTGGGTTGGAGCTGATGATACGCAGAAAGGCTTCGCTCGCTCCGGGGTTGCCTGGAACGATGGCCGGCACGCCTTCCTTATTTTTGGCTGTGGCCCCTTCAAAGGTATCGAGCCGTAGACCGGCTTTGCGGTCCTCTGCATCCGGGCCGTGGCACAAGAAGCAGGAGTTGGAAAACATTGTGCGGATGTCCTTGTTGAAGCTGATTTTGTCCTTTTCGGCAAAGGCAGCGGGCATGAAGCAAAAAAGGAAACCGAAGATGAGGCTGGAATTACGCATGGGCGATGAAGTAAAAAATCAAATGTGACAGAGAGCTGTGATCTTGTGCTGTCTCGTCTTTACATGGTGTACCAATTAAATAACTGTATTTTGATGAGTGGTTTCTTCATTTTCATACGCATCAACATTGTTAATACGCATGATTAGGTATTTTTTATCAGAAAAAGCTATTTTTTGGGGTCTAAAATACCGCTGCGAAAAGCTTGTCTCACTGCGGCAGGGGCATTGCTTACGTTGAGTTTGTCGTAGATATTCTTAACATGGTAAGCGACAGTGTTTGAGCTTATGTGTAAAGTGTCGCCGATTTGTTTTTTTTCTATGCCTTTGCTGATGAGGTTTAGGATGTCTTGTTCACGTTCCGATAGCGTGATTTTCGTGCGAGTATCGCGAGGCTTTTTTTTGATCCTATTAAAGATGAGGCTAGTGACCTCAGGGTCAAGGCTGGCACCTCCGGCAATCACTGTGCGGATACTTTCTTTTATTTGAGATGCGGTGGCTGACTTCAGTAAGTAGCCGATCGCACCGGATTGAATTGCTTGTAAGATGCATGCTTCTTGTTCAGATTGAGTCAATATGATGACGTGGGTTTTCGGGCAGTATTCTTTAAGCCAAGTTAGTGCCTGAAGACCATGCATTCCCGGAAGATTTAAATCGAGTAAGATGACGTCTGGGTTATGTTCAGAGGGCGAATGCTCTATTTCGCGCAGCGCGATTTCTGCGGTGCCGTATTGCTTGATGAGTTCAAAGTCGGGCTCGTTTTTTAGAGTTCGGCTGATGACTTTACGGTAGTTTTCGTTGTCTTCGATAATAATGATACGGGCTTTATTTGTGTTCATCGAATCTTGCTATTTTCTAATTTTAAATCTTCTGCGCTTGTAGATGAGTGTGATGGTCATGCCGCCACTCGATGGGTATGTCACGTCGAGTTTGCCACCAAAGAGATGTGTTCTTCTATTAAGCGATGGAGGAACAGGGTCCTTGGTTGAGGATTTCATTCCTTGACCATTGTCGGTAACTAGGAGCTCGATGTTTTTTTTGTCTCCTCTGATATAGGTAGTTACTTTGGAGGCGCGTGAATGTTTGATGATGTTGGCCAGGCATTCTTTGTAAAAAAGAAAAATCTCAACACGAGTGCTTTTTCTGATGCCCTTGATGTAATGTTCACCCTGAACCTCAAAGGTGTGATCTAGATCAGATAAAAATGACTGCGAGGTGCGCTTCATCTCACCGATAAGGTCGGAGTATAGTTCTGGTTCTTCAAGTATATTGGTGCATGACCTAGCAGCATTTCCTGTGTCTTGGGAGACCTCACGAATCTCGTTTACGATGTCAGCAAGCTCAGTTAATTCATTTTTCTTGTTTGCCAATGATATCTCATTTTTGGCAAGGTCTCCTAAGAGTCCAATGGCGTGAAGGTTGGCGCCCAGGCCGTCGTGTAAATCAGCTGCGATTCGGTTCCGAGTCTGGTAAATAGCACGTTGGCGAAGGTTTCGATAAATCAAGAAAGTGATGAAGATTGTGGCAGCGAGGATGACGGCGATACGCTCGAATATACGCAGTTGTTGTTGCTGGTCTTGGTAGAGATCATGAAGACGAGTATCAATGATGGGGCGGGCGTTTTCGAGTTGATGGCGTTTTGCAAGCTCTTCCATCCAGCTTCGGGTAGATAAGATTTCACCAAAGAAATTATTGCCGTCAGTGATCTGACTGAGCGAATGATGTGGATTTCCTTCGGTGTAGCTCGTGGTAATAGTTTTACCCAAAGCGACATTTTCTGCCTTAGAAAAAACCTCGATTTCAGCAATGCCTAGAACAGTCCCTTCTAATTCTCCACGGTTGCCTATGGAGAGTTGTTTCGCTGTTAGTCTGAGGTAACGGCAAGAGCTTTCAGGGAAGCGAAACATTAGCACAGGGCCCGTATTATAGCGTGATTCCATTTTGTATGAAGCAAGCTCAATGCAATCCGAGAAGTCAGCATTTGTTGAGCCTTCAAGAATAAATGATCCCGGTATACCAAAGCCATCGACATTGGATTGAGGTATGGTGTCGCTGAGTTCTGGGCTGTGGATATGAACGCGATTGATTGGGGTGACTTTTTTTAAGTCGATGGTGAGGCTGGCTTGATTACCGATACCGAGATCACTCACATAGGCTTTGCTTTGCTTACCTTCGGCTGAATCCATTACGTATGGGACTAAGCCATCGACAAGGTGATCTTTGTTCCATGCTTTGCCGAGTCTCTCTTCTTGCTTAGATGTTGTAATAGCTTGGTGTAGTGCGATGTTTTCCTCGCCGCTAAAAATCATTATTTCGGATAGATGAAGAGAGAATTTACCGTCCCATACTCTCGGCGAGAGCTTTGTGACGACAATTTTCATCCATGATGCTTCGATTGGTTTGAAGGCTATAATCAGAGGAGCGATGCGAGGTAAGTCCATTGGCTTGGCTTTAAATTGAGCAATAACGACTCCTTGATTGTCGCCTTTTTCGCCAACTCTGATTTCGAAATGCTCTGGGAATCCATCGGCCTGAAGACCTATTGCCGAGTCACGCCATAAGACAGGGGCTAGCACTACCTGGTCTATGGTATGACTCTCTGGTAGTGAGATATTGACCCATTCGGTGTGATTAGGACTATTATGAAAATCAGAGCGGTATCCTACGGCACCTGTACCCCCACGAAAGCTGTAACTAGAGAGCTTTTTGAGCTCTTTGTCGGTGTCTTTTAAACGCTGCTCAAGGTGTTCTATAGAATCAATCTTTGCGCATGCCAACATGCTGCCAGACAGCAACAATGTTGTGCACAAATACCATTTCATCTGGAAAGAATAATAGGTATGGTTTTTTTTGCACTATATTTTCTTGGGGCAAGCTTCACGACCTAGCTATCCAATTGTATTGAATAATCATGGTTGATTGGCTATTTGATCAGTTGGTTTTGCCACCATTGACAGAGATGGACTGGCCGGTGATGAAACCGGAGTCCTGGTGGGCGAAAAAGAGGGCTGTGTGGGCGATGTCCTGCGGCGTGCCCCAGCGGCCGACCGGGATGGTGGCGAGATAGTTATCTCTGGTTTCTTGTGGTACGTCGTCGTGGCGTTCGACAGGAATCCATCCAGGTGCGAGGGCGTTGACGGTAATGCCGTGCGGGGCGAGTTCGTTGGCGGTGG
>ERZ767285.53-NODE-53-length-50329-cov-4.590504_pt1 | contig 50329 bp, 50 predicted proteins | sample MGYA00374953_ERZ767285 | MGnify/ENA primary metagenome ERZ767285 (study PRJEB28947, sample SAMN06267186) | marine metagenome | isolation source: Columbia River Estuary | place: USA:Columbia River Estuary, USA | collected 2013-07-23 ...
TTACAAATAGAATTAAGCTCTGATGATCGATAGTCTTTATAAGTAACACGATCTGCAACACTCTTTGAACTCGAGTTATTATCTAGCCAAAGAACACTCGCTCCCGCATGGCTAATGATATCGAGAGCATTACTCATATTTTTTCCCTTTGAATGATTGTAATTATCTCGATCGAGTGAGGAAAACATACACGGCACTGACCAAGCAGTATCAGTTCCACATGAAGTCATTTGCTTAAATGAGATAATCTCCTCTTTCTCTAGATAGGGATTGGTATTTCGATCATAACCATTAAGTGACATATGATCAGTCCTTGCAGTTTCTCCAACCACTAAAATCACTAATCGTCTTTGCTTTGATTTTTTGTTAATTTTTGCATCAAGACCAACCTCCATAAAAGGTCTTGTTGAAGTAGCTAGTTTTGAATTAACAAACTTTGTTGAAGAATACAAATAATAGGTTGGAGTTATGTAAAGCCTTAGATCCCGATTTTCTCTTGCAAAAGATGAGTAATGTTTTGAAAAAGTCATAACAACCAGTACAAAAACAACAACCAGTACCAAAAAAAATTTCACTCTTTGCCATAGCTCAACTCTAAACGATGATTTTATTAGTGTTACTTTCCATACTAGATATGACGGTAAAAAACCAAACAAAAAAAAGTAAATAACTGACTTATAACTCACCAAGTCAAGAAATTCAATTGCATCAGTTTCGAAAGTATTTGAAATCATATTATGGTCAAAAACAATGCCATAATTATTTGTACTATAGCTCACAACTGCAGAAATCATAAGTAACAATATTAAAATTGGCTTAGTTGTTTTGCCATAACAAAAGAGCAACAACACTGCAGATAGAAATGTAAAAAGAAAAATTAATAAAGACCCTACAAATAACCAGTTCTCAGATAATGGATATACAAGAATTGTTTTTTCGAAGAATGTAAAATTACCTGTAATCGTTAAAAATGCTGATACAAATAAAACTAAATAAACCTGGGATAATTTCTTGGAAATAAGTTGCATTTATTTTGATTAAAAAATAATGATTATTATATTACCTATTAGACAACAAAGGAAACAATGCTGAACTCACATATACACTTAGATTTTGACAATGTTAACTCACCCTCTAGTTCTACAACGGGAGTTATTGTCCCATCGACTGGCAAAGATAACTGGGATAACGTTATTGCTTGCTACTCAAAAGACAACCATAGCCATTACGCTCTTGGAATTCATCCTTGGTTTATTGATGACCATCAGATGATAGATTTATATTCACTTGAAGTTCTTATTGAAGAAAAAAAACCTGTAGCTATAGGGGAATGCGGTCTAGACTATGTAAAAGTTAAAGATCGCAATAAACAACGCTTCTTTTTTGATGAACAAGTTGCATTGGCGACTCGTTTTGACTTACCATTAATTATTCACTCAGTTCAAGCAACTGAAGATGTAACTGATTTGCTGAAATCATATTCTAAATCTCGTGGTGTAATTCATGCATACTCAGGAAGTCTTCAGCAAGCAGAGGATTTAATGAAAATAAATTTTTCATTTGGCTTTGGCAACACACTAGTTAACCCTCACGCATATAAACTTCATGACATCGTAAAGTTTTTACCTATAGAGTCTATAGTTATTGAGACTGATGATCATAAAAACTCAGATGAGTTAATTCAAGTAGCAGAAAGAGTTGCAAGAATAAAAAAGATTCCAGTTGAGCAAGTCATTGAACAGTGCGATCAAAACACTCTTAATCTTTTTAATTTAAGTTAATGGCTCTATCCCTTATATGCCTAATATTTTTAGGCCTATGATGGACGGACAAATTATTCAACCTATATTAAAATCATAGTAATTAGAACTTGGAGAACTTTATGGTAAGAACTGAAAGCCCTATTTGTGACTTTAATCTACCCGCAATCGAATTTAATTTAAAAAGCGTAGATGGCAATTATTATGGTCTTAGTAGTTTAAAAGGTCCAAATGGTTTACTAGTAATGTTTATTTGTAATCACTGTCCATACGTCAAATCAATCATTCATAGAATTATTAGAGATACAAAGGAGCTTGCAACTTTAGGAATTAATAGTGTTGCAATAATGTCAAATGATCCTAATGAGTATGAAGAAGACTCGTTTGAAAATATGAAAAAAATTTCAAAAGAACTAAATTTTCCTTTCCCATATCTAATCGATGAAACTCAAGAAATTGCAAAATCTTATGGTGCAGTCTGCACTCCTGACTTTTTTGGTTACAATAAAGACCTAGGTCTCCAATATCGTGGAAGACTTGACGAATCAAGGAAAGAGTCGGTTATAAATGCAAGGCGTGATCTATTTGAAGCGATGAAAAATATTGCTTTAACCGGTAATGGTCCTAAAGAGCAGATCCCTTCAATGGGTTGTTCAATTAAATGGTGTGATTAATTTATTTTATTAGTGATGTTGTCGCGGTAATTAGCGGTTTTCAATGCAGAATATCAAATAAAGGTATAATACGCACCTTTTTACTCCCCCACCGTACATGTCTGAAAACGAGTCAAACGTAAAGTTTAATAGTTTTGGTCTTTCTAAAGCTCTCATAAAGGTGCTCGATGAAGTTGGTTACGAAACACCTTCAGCAATTCAAGAGCAGTGCATACCTCACTTACTTAATGGACATGATATTATAGGTCAGGCACAAACTGGTACCGGTAAAACAGCTGCCTTTGCTCTTCCTTTGATTGATAGAATCGATCTTAACAATAATCAAGTTCAACTTTTAGTTTTAGCACCTACTAGGGAGCTTGCAATTCAAGTTTCAGAAGCTATTCAAACCTATGCTAGACATCTCAAAGGGTTTCATGTATTGCCTATATATGGAGGACAATCTTATGATGTTCAATTAAGGCCATTAAAAAGAGGAGTGCACGCTGTTGTAGGAACTCCTGGAAGAGTAATGGATCACCTAAAAAGAGGAACACTTAAGCTAAATTCACTTAAAGCACTTGTTCTTGACGAGGCTGATGAAATGTTAAAAATGGGTTTTATTGATGACGTTAAATGGGTAATGGAAAAACTTCCAAAAGAGCGTCAAATCGCTCTTTTTTCAGCCACAATGCCGGATGTAATCAGAAGGGTTGCTGAAAAATTCTTAAATAGCCCTAAGGTAGTCAAAATAAAAACAAAGACTGCTACTGCTCAAACAATCAGCCAAAGATATTGGCTAGTTGGTGGCGTTCACAAGCTAGATGCGCTTACTCGAATTTTGGAGGTCGAGTCATTTGATGCCTTACTTATTTTTGTTAGAACAAAGACTGCAACCTCAGACCTAGCAGAAAAATTATCTGCCAGAGGATTTACAGCTGAAGCAATTAATGGTGATATCGCTCAAAATCAAAGAGAACGAATTATTCAACAACTCAAAAATGGAAAAATTGATATATTAATTGCAACAGATGTAGCCGCACGTGGCTTAGATGTTGATCGCATTTCTCATGTTGTAAATTATGATATACCCCAAGATCCAGAATCTTATGTTCATAGAATTGGGAGAACAGGTAGAGCAGGAAGAGAAGGAAAAGCAATACTTTTCGTTGCTCCACGAGAAAGAAGAATGCTAAAAACAATCGAAAGAATTACTCGTCAGCCAATTGACCCTATGCTGCTTCCTTCTGCCAAAATCATTAATGAACAAAGAGTTATTAACTTTAAACAAAGAATCACGAATACTCTAGAAAATCAAGAGTTAGCTATCTTTGAAGAGCTAATTCTAGATTACCAAAAAGAACACGAGATTGACGCTTTTAAAATTGCTTCAGCATTAGCATTAATGTCCCAAGGTACAGAACCATTACTCCTTAATGAAAAAGAGATAAACCAAGCATCATTTGATGAAAACAATAAAAACAAAATTTCTGTTTCTATTCATGCAGACCCTTTAAAGGATAATCCAGCAATAAAGATGCGTAGGTACAGGGTTGCTGTAGGTCGTAAAGACAACATAAAACCTGGAAATGTTTTAGGTGCAATTGCAAATGAAGCTGAAATTAGCAGTGAGTTTATTGGTGCAATTCAGATTTTTCAAGACTTTACCACTGTTGATTTACCAGACGAAATGCCTAAAGAAACAATTGAAATCTTGAAAAAAACTAGGGTTTTTGATAAAAAACTTAGCATCGAAGAGCTAACAGAAAAAAATAATACTACCTCCCCCCGGGAAAAAAGTGATCATTTTAAGAAAGATTCTTCAAGAAGAGGTAGCAAAAGAAAGTTTGAAAGAAAGCCTAGAGGTAAGCCAAACCGACACAAAGATAAAAAGTTTTCACGTAGTAAACCAAAAAGATAAATTCGTTTACTCAGATTGACTATCAAATAGACATATTTAGTCAAATTTTTAGGTTAAAATTTGACTGCTGGTTAAAATACAGCTAATTTTGATGTTGTGTTGTTGATTCATAGTAAGTCGCTTTCACAGTTAATTAGGTTGGTTGCATCTTTTCCATGTTTTATTTTTTTTAGGAGACTGCATGTCTACAACAACAGGACGCGTTAAATGGTTTGACGCAAAAAAAGGTTTTGGTTTTATTGAACAAGAAAGTGGTGATGATGTTTTTGTTCACTTCAGAGCAATCCAAGGTGATGGTTATAAGTCACTAGATGAAGGTCAAGAAGTAGAATTTGAACTCGAAGATGGCGCAAAAGGTCCACAAGCTGCCAACGTAGTTCCAAAATAGTTCTAGAATTATTTAAATAAACCCAGCCTCAGTGCTGGGTTTTTAATTCTTCTCTTTATATCCAACTGTTTATCTTTAAGATTTTTGTAATTTAAAAGATTTTTTCAGTTGTTAATAGCAAATGTTTTATTTTTGATAAGATAGTCTGGCTATATATTTCTCAGTTTTTTTATTAGACATATCCTAGATTTTATAAATAGTTTTAAATCTAATTCAATTTAATACAGTTTCATTAATCATTAAGGCTCTTAGCTATAATATAGTTAATATAACTGTTATAAATTTATGAAAACATTCTACTGGTATGACTATGAAACTTTTGGACTATCTCCAAGAGTCCAGAGAATTGCGCAATTTGCAGGCATTAGAACCGACGAGAATCTCAATATTCTTGATGAGCATATGTTCTACTGTAAGCCAACTCATGACTGTTTACCTGCACCTGAAGCATGTGCAGTTACTGGTATAACACCGCAATTATGTGAACAGAAAGGATTAATTGAACATGAGTTTATAAAAAAAATAAACAAAGAGTTTACGGTACCTCAAACTTGTATTGTTGGTTACAATTCAATCGCTTTTGATGATGAATTTACGCGTCACACTCTATTTAGAAATTTTTTAGACCCCTATGCATGGCATTGGCAAAATGGCAATACAAGGTGGGATATTCTTAGTGTTGCACGTTTTTGCTATGCTCATAAAGAACATGAAAGCTTAGAATGGGTGAAAAATGAAAATAATAGGCCTATTTTTAAGCTAGATAGACTCGCCCCAGCGAATGCAATAGATCATTCAAATGCGCATGATGCTATGGCAGATGTCCGCGCTACAATTGGTATTGCTAAAATTATTCAGGAAACCCAGCCAATATTTTTCAATTACGCTCTCAGCCTTAATGAAAAAAAAGAAGTCAGTAGGCAAGTTAAGATCCTTCATCCTATGCTTCTAACCTCTTCATCTTTTGGATATAAGTGCTCATTTACTCGTATGGTGACTGCGATTAGCTATCACCCTGACTACGCAGATCGTGCGATAGTTTTTAACCTTAATCAAGATCCTGAGATATTATTAGAATTAGAAGTTGATGAATTAAAAACACTTGTATTTTCTAAAAAAGTTGACTTACCAAAGGGCATTGATAAATTAGAACTTAGTGAATTAGTTTTTAATAAAAGCCCAATGTTTGTATGCAGTCCGAAACCCGATAACTTCAAGCTTTCACCTCTGCTTATTGAAAAATTACAAGTTGATATGGATAAATGTATGAAGAATTTGTCTTATATCCAAAACAATCAAAAACAAATAGAAAAAACAGTTCAATCAATATATAAAAAAGATCCTGAAAGAGAGATGAGCAATGATATTGATCAATCTCTTTATGATAATTTTGTAAGTAATAAAGATAGAAAGATATGTAACCATATTCAATCTCTTTCTAGTAATGAAATTGGCCTACTAAATCCCAACTTTGAAGACAGAAGATTATTAAAATTATTTTTAAACTTTAAAGCTAGAAATTATCCTGAATTATTGTCCGAGGATGAGCAAGAAGAATGGTTTGAAATTGTTCAATCTCGAGTTCAAAATGGTGAAAATGGATTCCTTTCATTCGATAGCTTTGAAAATAGCTTAGATAATTTAAAAAATAGTAACCCTGAAAAAGATAAACTCTGGCAAGATTTAGAGGCTTATGCTCAAACATTTTTATAAATCAAGATAGCCTATCTATTGAAAAATAACCAAAAATTAAGTATAATATTTGCGCATAGTTTATTCAAAAAAAGGTTTAAATGAACGCAGAAACTAGAAGTGAAATGTTTGGTAGGCTTCTTAAACAAATACCAGACCCAACAACTGAACTTAACTACTCAACATCATTTGAACTATTGGTGGCAGTAACACTTTCAGCTCAAGCTACAGATAAGAGTGTAAATCAAGTTACTGACATTCTTTTTCCTTTAGCAAATACACCTGAAACTATCTTTGAGCTAGGTGAAGATACTCTTCGTGATACGATTAAAACTATTGGGCTATTTAACTCAAAAGCAAAACATATAATTCAAACATGTCGTATATTAATTGATAAGTACAATTCACAAGTTCCAGAAACCAGAAAAGAATTGGAAGCTCTCCCTGGTGTTGGTCGTAAAACAGCTAATGTAGTTCTAAATACCGCTTTTGGGCAGCCAACAATAGCAGTTGATACACACATCTATCGTGTAGCTAATCGCACAGCGATAGCCTCAGGAAAAACAGTACTAGAAGTTGAAAAAAAATTAATAAAATTTATACCAGATGATTATAAAGTACCAGCTCATCATTTAATGATTCTTCACGGCAGGTATGTTTGTAAAGCTCGCTCACCACACTGTCCTGAATGCACCTTACTAGACCTTTGTGAATATGAAGAGAAGAATATCTAGCAATATACCTGAGTATTGTGTTTTCTCAAGATAGAACGAAACAGAGAGAGTTCTTAGCCAGTTGCTGGCAAAAAAATCTTAATAAAGAATATTTAGAGCCACTAGAGCAACAATTAGTATTCATAATACAAGCTCATCCAGAATATCATCATCTTATTAATGATGTAAATTCAGAATACTTTCCAGAGCAAGGTGAAATAAATCCATTTCTACATATAAATCTTCATTTAGCTCTTAAAGATCAACTATCAATAAACCAGCCGATAGGAATTAATCAAATATATCAAGAGTTAATCAAAAAATATAAAGATTCGCATGAAGTTGAACACTTGATGATGGAGTGTATAGCTGAAATGATCTACACTTCACAAAAAAACAATACTGAAATTGATGAAGATGCCTATCTGAATAGTCTTAAAAAGCTAATAAATTAATATTCAGTGGCATTAATACTTTGAAATATCTTAGTTCCAATTTGTAAAGTTTTTTAGCAATTGCAACCCATCGCTTTGGGATTTTTCTGGATGAAACTGTACTGCAAATAACTTATCAATTGCAATTGCTGAGGTAAAAGTTTCCCCATAGTGTGTCGTACCTACAACGCAACTTGCATCATCCTCATCCACAAAATAACTATGGACACTATAAAAAGGACAATTATTGTCAATTTTATGCCAAAGTGGGTGAGAACATACCTGATTTACTGAATTCCATCCCATATGTGGTATTTTTATATCTTTATTTCTAAATTTTACTACCTTTCCTGGTACTATTGATAGTCCATTAATACCATCGTTTTCTTCACTATAATCAAATAGTAGTTGCAATCCTAAGCATATCCCAAGGAAAGGCTTTGCTCTAGAAGCTGATTTAATTTCATCTGTTAATTCATTTGAACTGAGCGCACTCATGCAAGCTCCCATAGCCCCTTGTCCAGGAAAAACTATACGGTCTGAGTCCTTGATTACTTGAGGATTACTGGTAAGAATACAGTGATCATTTGGTGCAACATACTCTAAGGCTTTCTGAACGGAACGGACATTCCCCATTCCATAATCAACAATTGCAATTGTTTGCACGTTGTTTTATCCTTATCCTATTCTCTGCTAGAGTGAACCCTTTGTTGAAGGGATAACATTTAATTGCCTCTGATCGGGCGTTACAGCCATACGTAGCGCTCTTCCAAATGCTTTAAATACTGTTTCTGCCTGATGATGAGAGTTTACACCCTTCAAATTGTCAATATGAAGCGTTACCAATGCATGATTAGCAAATCCTTGAAAAAACTCTCTAATCAAATCTACATCAAATGTTCCAACCCTGTCTCTTGTGAACTTTACACCCAAATCCAGTCCAGGGCGTCCAGATAAATCTATAACCACTCTTGATAAAGCCTCATCTAATGGAACATAAGCATGTCCATAACGAGTTAAGCCTTTTTTATCGCCAACTGCTTCAAAGAAAGCTTGACCGATAGTAATGCCAATATCTTCTACAGTATGGTGATCATCAATTTCTGTGTCGCCATCACATTTAATAGACAGATCCATTAAACCATGGCGAGCAATTTGATCTAGCATATGATCTAGAAATGGAACACCAGTTTCTATATCAGCTTTACCAGTACCATAAAGTTCTAGACTAACTTTGATATCAGTTTCGTTTGTTTTCCGTTCTTTAGTAATCATTATTTGAATTTTATCTTAAGCTAAATAGTCTCTGATAAGAATTTCTGCTATTTGAACTGTATTAAGTGCGGCTCCTTTTCGAATATTATCCGCAACAACCCATAAGTTTAATCCTTTCTCATGGCTAATATCCTCCCTAATTCGACTAACATAGGTTGCATCATTGTTCGTTGCCTCTATAAAAGGCGTTGCATAGCCTCCATCACTTCTTTCATCCATTACTATGACGCCATCTGCCTTTTCTAGCAATTTACGTGCATCATTTGCAGAAATTTTTTCCTTAGTTTCTATATGAACAGCTTCCGAGTGGCCATATACAACAGGAATTCTAACTGCAGTAGGGTTAACAAGAAGGTTTTCATCTTCAAAAATCTTCTGAGTCTCCCAAACCATTTTCATTTCCTCTCTTGTATAGCCATTCTCTTGAAACGTATCTATATGAGGGATAGCATTAAAAGCTATTTGCTTAGTATAGACTTCTACTTCTACATCCTTGCCATTTAATAAGTTAGCAGTTTGGTTTGTTAGCTCAGTAATTGCCTCTTTTCCACTCCCTGAAACTGCTTGATAGGTTGCAACATTAATTCTATCTATTCCAACAGCATCATATATTGGCTTTAAGGCAACCAACATCTGTATTGTAGAGCAGTTTGGATTAGCAATAATATTACGATTCGTATAATTAGCAATTGCATGTGGATTTACCTCTGGAATAACCAGAGGAATATCTTCATCACGCCTAAAATATGATGTATTATCAATAACAACACACCCCTTTGAAGCTGCTACTGGAGCATATTTTTCTGAAATATCACCGCCAGCAGAAAACACACCAATTTGTACTTTGGAAAAATCAAAAGTATCTAGGTCTTCAACTGTCCAGGACTTACCCTGACACCTTACTTTACTTCCAGCTGATCGTTTTGATGCCAAAGGGTATAAATTATTGATTGGAAAATTTCTTTGATCTAAAATTGAGATCAATGTTTCACCAACTGCTCCTGTCGCACCGACAATAGCGACGTCATATTTTTTGCTCATAATGTACTAGGTATTACTAAAAAATATAGATTATACAAAGGACTAGAGTTAATAAGCATAGATTTATTCAATTATTTAGAATATATAATTCACTTAAATGCACTAATTTTTCCTCAATCACGGAAGTCGCCATGGCATCTTGCCTGTATTAAATGTAGCAGTATATAATTCAAACCAAGTTTCGAGATCCATATTAAAACTCATAGCATCTGAAATTTTAGCTATCCTATCTAGATTATTTGTTCCCATCACAGGGCAAATCTTCGCAGGATGTGCTAAGAGCCAAGCAACAGCAACTGCTGCCCTATCAACATTTTTCTTCGTTGCAGTTTTATCAATAACTCTTCCAAGAGAACCCTTATCAGTCATCAGCTTACCACCAGCAAGAGGTGACCAGGCCATTACCGGAGTAGATCGCTCCTGATGAAAAGCTAAATCACCATTTGTGAAAGCATCATTTGCAGTTAAAGAGAGCTCTATTTGGTTTGTGACTAACTGAGTACTCATTCCAGACTGCAATAAGTTGAAATCCCATGGCTTAAAGTTTGAAACACCAACCTCTCTAACTTTTCCAGATGAAACAAGCTCATCAAGAGCCCTTCCAGTTTCATTATGATCCATAAAAGGGTTTTGTCGATGAATCAAAAGTAAATCTATATAGTCTGTTGACATGTTTTTTAGTGATGATTCAACTGAGTCAGTGATATGATCTCTAGAGGTATCATAATGACTAACTGTTATATTTGAATACCTATCAGATGGATTAACAATACCGCACTTAGTGACAATTTCAATCCTATTTCTTAATCCTGGATTTGCTTTAATAACATTTCCAAATAATGCTTCAGCACTATATGAACCATAGACTGCAGCTTGATCAAATGTCGTAATGCCTTGACTTAGGCATGAATTTATTTTGTCATCAATATGTTTAATAGAGGTGTCAGAATCATCTGCTAATCGCCACATACCGTAAATAATTCTACTTAAGCTAGTTGAATTTGATAAATCTACACGCTCCATATTAATTCCAAATAGTAAAAGATCCTAGACAGAATTTTCAACCTCTATATATTGATGCTGCAATTTAAATTTTGCACATAGGTGCTTACATAAAGCTTGTACACCATATCTTTCAGTAGCATGATGGCCTGCTGAAATAAATGTAATATTATTCTCTTTTGCAGCCGCAGGAGTCTTTTCAGAGACCTCGCCACTCAAATACAAATCAACATTGAGACTAATTGCATCATCTATAAAGCTCTGGGCACCACCAGTGCACCAAGCAATTTTTTTAATCGCTCCTTCCTGTCTTCCAAATATCTGTGGAGCTCTGTCCAGCTTCTCTTCAATCAATTTTAAAAAGTCACTAAGATTACTTTTTAATTCACCCTGCCAAAGCAAACTATCTTTAACCGGTTGCATATTTTTTATACCTAAAATTTTTCCAAGTTCAACGTTATTTCCTACATCTGGGTGATCATCCAAAGGGAGGTGATAACCAAAAAGGTTAATATTATGATTTAATAACAAAGCAATCTTTCTACGCCTTGCCCCAGTAATAGTTTTAGCTTCATTGTCCCAAAAAATACCATGATGAACAAAAATTGCATCTGCTTTTTCCTCAATAGCACATTCAATCAGATCTAAATTAGCACTTACACCGCTGATAATTTTATTAATTCTGGAAGTGCCCTCAATTTGTAAACCATTCGGCCCATAATCTTTAAAATTATCAACACTTAAATAGCTGTGGCAATATTTTTTTAATTCGTCGCGATCAACCATAGTATTCCTTGATATGACTAAGAAGTATGTTATTTTCTTTTGATTCACTAACACTTATACGAATAAAATTTTCTAATTCCGAGTCTACTGCAAAGCCTTTAACTAAGACTCCATTAGACTTTAACGATTCACATAAAGATTGTGCATTATCAGCTTTTATTAAAAGAAAGTTAGTATGGGATGGATAGACAGTAAGTCCTGGAATTAAAGAAAGCTCATCAAAAAGTCGACTCCTTTCATTCATAATTATTTTGGCATTATTAGCAATTCGCTCTTTTTCTTTAAGCAAAAAATTTGCGCTAGCTTGCGTCAAAATATTTATATTGTATGGAAGTCGTAATTTATTTAATTGCTCAATAGTCTCTTTACTTCCAACCAACAAACCAAGCCTAAGACCGGCAAAGCCTATTTTTGAAATTGTTCTTAGAACCACAAGATTCGAAAAATTGACAATTTCAGCCAAAAAGCTTTTGTCTGAATAGGCGTAATAAGCCTCATCTAGAACAACTAGAGAGTCAGTTGACTTAATTATTTCTTTAATCGCTTCATAATCAAATGAATTTCCAGTTGGGTTATTAGGATAAGCTATAAAAATTAGCTTTGGCTTATTACTTGTAATTGCTTTGAGGGTATTTTCTAAGTCAATTTCAAATTTATCATTAAGCTTTATTCCCTGATAGTTTAATTGAGTAAACTTCGCAACCATTTCATACATCACAAAACTTGGCTCAAAACTCATAACTATATCGCCACTATTGCATGCCATAGCTAATAGTTGAATCAATTCATCCGAACCGTTACCAAGCAAAACTCCCAAGTCATTTGGAATATCCATGAGATTTCTTATAGTGGTATGTAACTCTTCAGCGTTACTATCAGGATAACGATTAACTTGGGCTTGTGCAATGCAATCTAAAAAATCTTGCTTTAGATCTTCAGGAATTCCAAATGGACTTTCCATTGCATCCATCTTAAGCATATTTTTTGACGAAGGCACATGATAAGCCTTGATATCTTTAATATCTGCTCTTAGCCATTGATCAATAAACGTCATAGTGGTTTCGGATAGGTTCGATTTGGATGATACTGCATTTTACCAAGCTTTTTTGCATTCAATAAAGTTTGGTATGTGTAATCAAGCGCCCTTCTACATGAATCCTCTACCGACACATCGGTTGCTATTAAAGCGCTAATAGCACTAGATAAGGTACAGCCTGAACCATGGTAATTTCCAGGTAATTTTTTATAAGTAAATTTACTTACGAGATTAGAGTGATGATATAAACGATGTTCAATTTCAACTTCAGAACTATCAGAGGTTGTCACTAGAACCCAAGGACACTTTAAGCTTGCTACTGCTGATTGCTCATTAAGGCCAGGTGCAAGAGAACTAAGCTCTGATAGATTTGGTGTCAATAATGAACAAAGCGGAATAAGGTCATTCCTCATTGCTTCTATCATAGAATCAGTACTAAGCTCATTATCTGAACTAGAAACTATTATAGGGTCAAGAACAATAAAAAGATCAGGTCTATTAATAAGAAGCTTAGCTATAGTTTTGATTTGGGATGAAGAGCCTAAAAGCCCAATTTTTACTACTTTGAAATCAATATCCTCTTTAATTGATTTAAACTGCGCCTGTATGAGACTATTATTTGTTGCCTCAAGAAATGTTACATTTTGAGTATTTTGAACAGTAAGCGTTGTAATAATTGGAAGTGGCGTTATTCCAAACTGATTAATTGTTTCAATGTCAGCTGAAACTCCTGCAGCACCACTTGGATCTAATCCTGAAAATAATAAAACAGTATCGGCAGAATGCCTTTTCACTTTCTATTGAGATTCTTTCTGAATTAAATAATCGATTACTTCAAAAATCTTCTCAGCACTTCCAGCACTAGTAGCATTAACCATATACTTACCATTTACAATGAAAGCTGGGACTCCAGGAATACGGTATTTATAGGTATTAGCTTTCGCTTTATTCACACTAACCTTCACAGGGAAGGATTCATAGACCTTATTTGCCTTTTGTTCATCTACACCATTCAGAGAAAGCCATGTGACAAAGTCTTCCTGTGTTTTAAATTTGAGTTTTTGAATGTGTATTGCATTAAATAATGCACCATGTAAGCGATCCAGTTCACCAAGTTCTTCTAGAACGTAATAAAAGTTAGCACCATATTCCCAGCCAGGGAAAACAGCAGGCTGCAGAACAAGTTGCGCAGAACTATTCATTGTTTTGAGCCAGTTATCAAGCAAAGGGTGTACTGAAAAACAATGAGGACAGAAATACCAAAATAGTTCTCTGACTTCGACTAAACTTCCCGTTTCAGTTTCAACGGCCTTATCAAGAACAATATAATTTTTACCGGCTACAAATTCTGCTTGTGTAGTATTAGTAAAAAAAACAAAAGCTGATAAAACAATTAGCGAAGAAAGTGCAGTTAATTTTTTCATATTAGTAGTCATTTAACCAAAAAGTTTGTCTATATTATACTGATTTAACTCAAAATCCTTATTGGATTGAAACTCTTTCCAAAGATTTAAATATGAAATACCTTTTTGTGGGTGAATATCTTCAGGATTGAGTTCTGCAAGTGGCGCAAGAACAAACGCATACTTTAATATATCTTTTCTAGGTACTTTCAAATCTTCATCAATAACATCGTTATATAAAACAAGATCAAGATCAATAATTCTTGAAGAAAATTTTGGTAAAGACCGCTCCCTTCCCAAAGAACTCTCAATATCATGCAAAATATCTACAACCTCATTAATATTTTTTTTAGTGCTAGCATTGACACCAACATTATAAAAGTTACTGCCTACAAACCCTTCAGCAGGACTTTCGAAAAGTGACGATACAGTAATGTCTGTAAAATTGGATTCCAACTTATTTAAAGCAAGGCGAATATTAATTCGTCTATTTTGATTTGATCCGATATTAAGGTGCAATAAATTCATTATTCACGTGATCTTTCAATAATAACTCCAACGCCCTCAGCTCCAGTAATTGCCTCACCTTTATTAAGTTTTAATTTAACCCAATGAACACTAAATTCTTTAAGAATAATTTGGCAAATTTCTTCTGCTAAAGTTTCAACAAGCTGAAATTCCGACTCACGAACAAAACTAGAAATACGCTTACAAACATTTTTATAGTTTAAAGCTTGATCAATATGATCAGAACTTGCGGCTGCAGTATTATTGGAAGACATCTCAATATCTAGAACAATTTCTTGTCGTATCTTCCTTTCCCAGTCATAAATACCGATTACAGTATCAATTTTAAGACCCTGTACAAAAACAATATCCATATTAAATTTAATTATAAAAACTATTATGATACCTTTGAGAAAACCTGTGAACCCTACAATAAAACGTTTTCGTTGATATAATTAATCATTTAGTCATAAAATCGGATATGTCAAAAATAATCAGGAGAAATGATTGATTTATTTTTTAATAGCAAGCTACTTACTTGGCTCAATATCGAGTGCCATTATTATTTGTAAGATTGCTGGTCTTCCAGATCCTAGAACGCAAGGATCTAAAAACCCTGGCGCTACAAATGTGCTCAGATTTGGAGGTAAGAAAATTGCCGCATTTGTTCTTATCTTTGATGGCCTAAAAGGAGCTATACCTGTAATAACAGCGAATTATTTTGGATTAAGCTTGTTTGAATTAACCTTTATTTTGCTTTTTGCTTTTTTAGGTCATGTGTTCCCGCTTTTTTATGGATTCAAAGGAGGGAAAGGCGTTGCAACCTATCTTGGAGGATTGATAGGTTTAAATTTTTTTGTAGGATTAGCTTTTTCAATTATTTGGCTTATCGTAGCTAAGGTAATAAAAGTTTCATCTATTGCAGCACTTACTGCAACACTCTTATCACCAATTTATTTTTATTTCATTACTACTCATAACTTTAAAGCAACACTGGTAATTTTTCTTATAAATCTTTTTATTTATTTCACTCATCGTGAAAACATCAAGAGAATTATGAATGGGGAAGAGGATATTATTCAGTCTTAATACTCACACCTCTAGCTAACAGAGCATTAGCTATTAAAGCCAATATCACAATCATAATTACAGGAACAAGAAATGCCTTCCAAAGTTCAACAGAACCTATACCTAAAAAGCCTAGCCTAAATGCATCCATCATGTAGTAAATAGGATTAAAGGCTGATACACTCCTCCAAAAGCTAGGCAATATATCAATACTATAAAACATCCCTCCAAGATAGGTTAGTGGCAATAATACAAAGTTAGGAACGATTGAGATATCATCAAACGTTCTTGCAAAAACAGCGTTAATAAAGCCAGCTAAAGAAAACATTACCGACGTCAAAAGGAAAGTAACTCCGATAATCAAAAGATTATATGTTTGGATATCAACAAAAAATGATATAGTGAAGGTAACTGCTAAGCCCACACAAAAGCCTCTTGCAATACCACCACTCACAAATCCCATTAAAATTACCCAATTAGGTGTTGTGGAAACTAATAACTCTTCAAAACTATTGTTATATTTAGTCATAAAGAATGACGAGACTGTATTTGCATAAGACTGCATAATTACAGTCATGAGGATTATCCCAGGAACTATAAAATGGAGATAATCAATACCCTGCATTTGACCTATCCTCCCACCCATTAGTCCACCAAATATTAGTAAATAAAGTGAAGTAGTAATTACTGGGGGAACTATAGTTTGAACCCAAATTCGAGCAAATCTAAGAATCTCTTTTGTAACAATTGTTTTATAGGCGATCCACATATGAAATCTCTAATTAGTGAGTGATATAAAAAGTGCTTCTAAGCGATTTTGTGAGCTACGTAGATGTGAAACATTAATATTTTGAGAAGACAAGCCTGAAATTACATCAGAAATTGAAGTTGACTCACCTTGAGAAACTTGTAACGTATTTTCATCCAATATTTCACAGTCACAATTATTAATAATAACATTCTTAGGTAACGTTTCAATAGTATCAAGAATTAAAACTTGGCGTTTTGCCCTTAGAAGTAGTTTTTTCATATTTGTTTGTTCAACTAAATTACCGTTATTTAGTATAGCGATATTGCGACATAAAGCTTCTGCCTCTTCTAAATAGTGAGTAGTTAAAATAATGGTCATTCCTTCATTATTAAGCTGGGTTAAATAGCGCCACATTGATTGACGTATTTCAACATCTACTCCAGCTGTAGGCTCATCTAAAATCAATATTCTAGGCTTATGCATTAGTGCCCTTGCAAGCATAAGTCGCCTTTTCATTCCACCAGAAAGAGATTGGGCAACATCGAAACGTCTATCCCATAGTTCCATCTTTTTTAATAATACTTCAGCTTGAGTTCTAGCTTCAGAACGAGAAATACCAAAATAACCAGCTTGGTTCATTAGAATCTCAATATTCGGTTCATGGGGATTAAAGTTAAATTCTTGAGGCATTAAACCAATCATTCTTTTAACTTCATTTGCATGAGCTTTTTGGTCTAACCCATTAATTTGAACCTCACCAGATGTGCTCTTCAAGAGCCCAGCAATAATACCTATTGCTGTTGTTTTTCCTGCACCATTTGAGCCTAAAAGTGCGAAAAAATCTCCCTGCTCTACCCTAAGACTTACTCCCTTAAGTGCTTTAAGTTTATTAGAATAGGTTTTGGTTAAATTCTCTGTAGAAAGTGCTAGTGTCATTAATTTAGTCGTTTTGGGATATTGTAAAAATTAGAGTTATTATATAAATAATTTTTAGTTTTATTATACGAAATAATTTTAACATTTATCGCCCTTATGAGGCGATTTTTGGGATAATTACTAAGTTCAAATATTTTGCTAAATTATTAAACCATATGCCTACCCAAAAAAATGTTGAGTTACCAGATATAGGTGATTTTGACTCTGTTGATGTTATCGAAGTGTTAGTTAAGGTTGGTGATATTGTCAATGAAAACGATAGCATTATTACCCTTGAAACTGACAAAGCGACAATGGAAATTCCTGCTCCTTTTGCAGGAAAGGTAACCACACTATCAATCAAAGTCGGTGACAAAATAGCGAAAGGTGAGCTTATCCTCACTCTTGAAAGTGAGTCAGAGGAAATAAAGGGTGAGCTAGATCAAGTAGAAGGTAAATCAGAGAACGTAGAAAAAACTATTAAGCAAGAAGATATTGATGTTAATCCTGACAACTCAGAGACACCTCAAGATTCAATTAAAAACATTGATGAGCCTCAAGAAGAACTCTCTGTAAAAACTGAAATAGATTCTCATGCCTCTCCTTCAATAAGAAAATTGGCAAGAGAGCTAGGCGTTAGCTTAGCAAAAATTAAAGGTACTGGGCAAAAAGGTAGGATTCTTAATGAAGACTTAAAGTCCTACGTAAAGCAAATCGTTAGTCATGGAGGTATTGATGATGAAGTTGAGATAGTGCCACTCTCGAGAATCAAGAAAATATCAGGAAAACATCTTCTAAAATGTTGGTCAACTATCCCTCATGTGACTCAATTTGATGAGGTCAACATTGAACAAATGGAAAAGTTCCGTCTACATCAGAAAGAAAGAAACATTAAATTAAGTCCGTTAGTCTTTATCATGAAAGCTGTTGTTCAGACTCTAAAACGTCATCCAAACTTTAACGCCTCTCTTGACGAGAGCGGAGAAAACCTTGTAATCAAAAAATATTTTAATCTTGGAATTGCTGTAGATACACCTAATGGCCTAGTTGTTCCAGTTGTAAGAGATGTAGGTAGAAAATCATTAATTGAGCTTTCTGATGAGCTCACTGAGATATCCTCTAGAGCTAGAGAAGGCCTTTTAGAGGCTAATGAAATGAAGGGTGCTAGCTTTACAATTTCAAGTCTAGGTGGAATTGGTGGAACTCAATTTACACCAATTATTAACTCTCCTGAGGTTGCCATTTTAGGCGTCTCAAGAAGTCAAATTAAACCAATATGGAATGGCGATTCTTTTGAACCAACTGCAACTCTTCCTCTGGCACTTTCATATGATCATAGAGTTATTGATGGTGCAGAAGGTGCAAGATTTATGGCCGAACTAAACCAAATTCTTAGAAATATTATGGAGATGTTATTATGATTAAAGCGCAAGTTTTAGTTATTGGGTCAGGACCTGGCGGATACACTGCAGCATTCCGTGCTGCAGACCTAGGAAAAGAAGTTGTCTTAGTTGAAAAATATGAATCCTTGGGTGGTGTATGCCTTAATGTTGGCTGCATCCCATCAAAATCTCTTCTCCACACTGCTCAAATAATCAATGAAGCAAAGCATGCTAATGAACTAGGTATAAGTTTTGGCGATACTAAAATTGATATTGATGGCGTAAGGAAAAGTAAAGAAAGCATAGTTAATAAGCTTACGGCTGGAATCCAAGCTCTTGCTAAAGCCAGAAAAGTTAAAGTAGTAACGGGGCATGCAAAATTCCTTTCTAAAAATCAAGTCAGCCTTGAGGGAACTGATGAAGTAATTGAATTTGAGCACTGCATTATTGCTGCAGGCTCAAGGGTGACTAAGATGCCAATGTTTCCATTTAATGATGAACGAGTCATGGACTCTACAGATGCACTTATGATGGATGATATACCCAAAAGATTACTGGTTGTTGGAGGCGGAATTATTGGCCTTGAAATGGCTACAATTTATGACGCCCTGGGAAGCGAAATAACTATTGTCGAGCTTGGAGGTCAAATTATTCCTGCTGCTGATAAGGATATTGTTAGTCCGCTGTTAAAGCGAATCAAAAAAAATTATGCCAATATTTTCCTAAACACTAAAGTTACAAAAATGACAGCATCAAAAAAAGGAATTAAAGTTAATTTTGAGGGCAAAGATGCCCCTAAAACTGATACCTTTGATAAAGTTCTTGTAGCTGTCGGGCGCTCACCAAATGGACAAATGATTGGTGCTGAAAATGCTGGTGTTAATGTTGATCAAAATGGCTTTATTTCAGCAAACAACCAAATGCAAACTAATGTCGATAACATATTTGCTATTGGTGACATTGTTGGTCAGCCAATGCTTGCGCATAAAGCAACTCATGAAGCGAAAGTAGCAGCAGAGGTAATTTGTGGTCAAAAATCGGGCTTTGACGCCCTTACAATTCCTTCTGTAGCATACACAGATCCTGAAGTAGCGTGGACTGGAAAAACTGAAAAAGAGCTAACTGAGGAAGGCATAAAGTTTGATAAAGGAGTGTTTCCATGGGCGGCTTCTGGAAGGAGCTTAAGTATTGGTCGTAGCGAAGGAGTTTCAAAAGGTCTATTTGATGCAGAATCAGGTAAGATTCTTGGTATGGGTATTTGTGGTACAAATGCGGGTGATTTAATATCTGAGGCTAGCCTTGCAATCGAAATGGGTTGTGATATGAGTGATATTGCTTTGACAATTCATGCACATCCAACACTCTCCGAAACAACAGCATTTGCAGCTGAAATGGTAGAAGGTACTATTACAGATTTGATGCCACCAAAAAAGAAGAAATAGGGAAGCTATGAATATTAAACAGGCAAGAAAAAATGTTATCGAGCAACAGATAAGGCCTTGGGGTGGACTTAATGTACGTGCAAATCAAGCATTAATTGATGTACCTCGAGAAAATTTTGTCCCAGAAGGTTACCAAAACTTGGTATTTGCAGATATTGAAATACCTCTTGATAGTGACCAAAAAATGCTTTCTCCGAAAATTGAGGGTAGGATTTTGGATAGTCTCGACATTATAGGTCATGAAAGTGCCCTAGAAATTGGTACTGGAAGTGGCTATTTTACTTCAGTTCTAGCTAGGCTCTGCAAGTCAGTTAAAAGCATTGAAATTAGCAAGGAGCTAAGCGAATTAGCTGAAGATAAAATTAATGCTCTTAAGTTTACCAATGTGAGTATCGTAACTGGTGATGCACTAACCTACAACTTTGACAATGAGAGGTTCGATATAGTTGTTGTTGGCTGTGCCCTTCCAAAAATACACGAAGACTTAAAAAGACTCCTTAAGGTAGGTGGTAAATTATTCATTGTGGTTGGCACTAAAAATAACATGCACGCTACTCTTGTGAAAAGAATTAATGAAAGCGAGTGGCAGTCTAAATCACTTTTTGAAACTCACTTGGATTACATGAAAGGCTCTGAACCAAAGGTAGAATTTACCTTTTAGGTTGAACCTACCAAAATGCTAAATTCCTTCTTCAACCTATTGATTAAAAAACCAGTATGGTCACTATTAGTATTATTGATTGTTATAGGCGCCTCTCTTTCTCAGATTCAAAACTTCTCTCTTGACGCCTCTTCAGACTCATTATCTCTTGAAGGAGATAATAACCTAAAGCTTTATTTCGAAACACAAAAAACTTTTGGCTCTGATGAGTCTCTCATAATTAGCTACACGTCAAAAGAGAGTGTACTAAAACCTAATCAATTAGTTCATCTTAGATCTTTTAGAGATAAGCTACTTGAGATTAACGGTGTTAACTCTGTTATCTCGATACTTGATGTTTCCTTATTCCAATCACCTCCTCTCTCTCTTATGGAGTTAGCAAGTGATGTATTTACAATAGATAATGGCAAAGCTGACTTATCTTTTGTGGCGCAAGAATTTAAGACTAGTCCCCTTTATGCTGAGAATCTAGTTAGTGCAGATCTAAAGACAACAGCACTCCTAATTCCACTTAGTAGCTCAGACTCATCCATCATCATTGATGATGAAATTTTAAAAGTAATGGTTTCTGAAGTGCGCTCAACAATGAGTCAGTATAGTAATGAGGCAGATCTTTTTTTAGGCGGAATCCCAATGATAAGGAATGATGTCATTGCCTATATTACTAATGATCTAATCATATTTAGTCTAGCCGTTATTTTAGTAATGTCGGTAATACTTGCAATCATTTTTAATAGGATTAGATGGGTATTAATACCTATTATGATAAGCATTATAGGTGCACTATTCATGACAGGACTAATAAGTACTATTGGCTGGAAGGTTACAGTTATTTCTTCCAACTTTTTTTCCTTACTGCTTGTAATGACCCTCTCAGTAACTATTCATTTAGTAGTTCGATATAGGGAAATAGCTAAAAATAATCCAGATACAGATAATGGCGAATTAACCAGACAAACTTTGGAACAAATGATTAGGCCTTGTATCTATACAACACTAACTACCATTGCCGCGTTTATTTCACTCACATTAAGTAATATCCGCCCTGTTATTGATTTTGGTTTAATGATGAGTATAGGGGTAACGATTGCACTTGTTCTATCTTTTATTGCTTTTGCTGTCGTAATGACACTATTGCCAAAGCCAAAGATTGCAAACCAAGCTGATCAATTCATAGCAGTACAAAAACTAGCAGTAATAACTGAAAAATTTAGCAAAGGAATACTAATCACCCTTGCCTTGACTGTTGTTATTGCTTTTATAGGATTAAGCAAGCTTACTGTAGAGAATAGCTTTATAAACTACTTTAAAAAATCTACGGAAATTTATCAAGGACTTAATTTAATTGATCAAGAGCTCGGAGGTACGATTCCACTAGAAATTGTCTTTGATGATATAGCAAATGCTTACTGGGCAGATCCAGGGCTAAGAGAAGAAATTCATGAAGTACACCAGTATCTTGATAGCATTGATAGTGTTGGTAAAGTTTTATCGATTGATACATTTATGCAAGTTCTAAAAGCATCTAATGAAGGCAAAGCTCCTAATGGATTTTTACTAGTCTTAGGGAAAAATAATATGCCTGAATTTGCAAAATCTCAAGTATTAACACCACACATCTCAGATGAAACCAATCAAATTAGGGTTGTAGCTAGAATAAAAGAAACAACCAAAGAACTCAATAGAAAAGAACTAATTGAAAAAATTAATAAACAGCTAGTTGACAAATTTAACTTCAATCCAGATAACTTCCACTTTACAGGAACCTTTACTCTTTATAACAACCTACTTCAAAGCTTATTCAACTCTCAAATTAAAACTATTGCTAGTGTCTTTGTAATTATTTTTATAATGTTTCTATTCATCTTTAGGTCAGCCTCAATTGCACTTATAGCAGTCTTACCCAATACATTACCATCACTCATAATTTTGGGCATGATGGGTTTAGCCAACATTCCACTTGACTTGATGACAATTACCATTGCTGCTATTGCTATTGGAATAGGAATTGATAATGCTATCCATTACATTACCCGGTTTCAAGTTGAATTCATTAAGGATAATGATTACCTAGCGTCGATGTATCGAGCTCATAGTTCTATTGGTTTAGCAGTCTTCTATACAGCAATAACAGTTTCAATTGGCTTCTTAGTTTTGACTCTTTCTAGCTTTATACCAAGTATCTATTTTGGTATCTTTATGGCAATTGCAATGCTAAGTGCTGTAGTAGTAAATCTCACATTGCTTCCTAAATTGCTAATAATTTTTAAACCAAAAATGAATAATATAAGGCTTATAAAATAAAAAACCCCACCTCGAATAAGAGTGTGGGGTTAGTCTACTATTAAAGGAGAAATAAGTTAAATATAGTAGTTTTTAACTTGCGGGAAATTATATACAAAAAAAATTGTAATAATTTTTAATTATGTGTCATTTTGTAACAAAAAATCATGCCAAATAAAAACCAATTTGACGTACTTATAATAGGCTCTGGAGCAGCAGGCTTAATGAGCGCAATTCAACTCACAGATAAGTTGTCTATTGCAGTAATTGCTAAGGATAAAATCTTAGAAGGCTCTTCTTACTATGCGCAAGGTGGTATATCCGCTGTATTAGACCCTGAAGATGATTTTGAATCTCATATTTCTGACACTATAAATACAGGCTTTAACTTAGGTAACGAAGATAGAATAAGATTTATGGTAGAGCAATCTCCAATAGCAATTTCAGATCTTGAAAATGCTGGGGTTAATTTTTCACGTAAAGGGAAAAATTATGATCTGACTACAGAGGGTGGGCATAGTTCCAAAAGAGTTGCTCATGTTGATGACAAAACTGGCCAATCTATTCAAGTTAATCTATTAGCTCAAGTTAAACAAAGAACAAACATTACACTCTTTGAACAACATCTAGCTGTAGATTTACTGATAAATGAAGGGGAATGTAACGGGGCTTTTATTTTTGATAAAAAAACAAAACAAGTGACTCCATTTATTGCTAATAAAACCATCCTAGCTACTGGAGGAGCATCCAAATCATACCTATACACTTCAAACCCAGATACCTCTACAGGAGACGGAATTGCTATGGCTTATAGAGCGGGATGTGAAATTGTTAATATGGAATTTACACAATTTCATCCCACTTGCCTTTTTCACCCTCATGCAAAGTCATTCTTAATCTCCGAAACACTTAGAGGAGAAGGTGCGAAACTCCTTCTCCCTAATGGCAAAGAATTTATGCATAACTATGATGAAAGACTTGAGCTCGCACCTCGAGATATTGTCGCAAGAGCTATTGATCATGAAATGAAGGTACATGGCTTTGAATGTGTTTACCTTGATATCTCATTTAAAGATTCGGATTGGATTTCAAATCGCTTTCCAACTATCACTGAACGCTGTAAAGAGTTAGGTATTGATATTTGCAGTGAAGCTATACCAGTTGTGCCTGCTGCACACTATACCTGTGGAGGTGTTAATACAGATATTGATGCTCAGAGCAATATTAAAAATCTTTATGCAGTTGGCGAGGTTGCTCACACGGGCGTTCATGGTGCAAACAGAATGGCTAGCAATTCCTTACTTGAATGCATTGTCTTTGCAACAAGTTGTGCTAAACATATTAACGAAAGTACTCTTGATGACTCCCTTCCACATACATATAATTGGGATGCTTCTAGGGTAGAGCCATCAAGAGAAAAAGTTGTTATCACTCAATTGTGGCATGAAGTGAGGAGAATTATGTGGAATTTTGTTGGCATTGTTAGAAGTGATAGTCGACTTAAGTCAGCCCATTTTAAAATTGAACAAATTAGCAAAGAGGTAAATGAATATTACAGTCTTTATACAGTGACTTACGACATGATAGAACTAAGAAACTTAGTTCAAACATCCAAAATTATTGTAGAATCTGCTCTTTCTAGAAAAGAAAGTAGAGGGCTGCACTTTAACCAAGATTATCCTAATTTGCTTGATGAAACTCATAATACTGTAATCATTAAATCATGATTTTAGACATTTTAAAATATCCCGATAAACGATTAAGGACTATTGCTCAGCCAGTAGTTAGTGTTAATTCTGACATCAAAAAACAAGTAAAAGATATGTTTGAAACTATGTATGATGCCCCTGGAATTGGTCTTGCTGCTACTCAAGTTAACTTCCACCAACGCATCATAGTAATTGATATCTCGGAAGATTGTAACCAGCCATTCTGCTTAATTAATCCAGAGATTATTGAGAAATCTGGCGAGATTGAATGGGAAGAGGGTTGCCTATCAGTCCCAGATTACTATGAAAACGTTAAAAGGGCAAATAAAATTAAAGTATGCGCACTCAACGAGCATGGAAATACATTTGATATTGAAGCAAATGAAATGCTTGCAATTTGTATTCAGCATGAGATGGACCATTTAAATGGCATTTTGTTTGTTGATCATTTGTCCAAACTTAAACAAAAAAGACTCCAAAAGAAAGCTGAAAAGCAAGATAAAAAGCTATAAAGTTCAATGAATATTGGAAAATACCTACTCCCCTCACAAGTATTACTTGCCCCCATGGCAGGAACTAGTGATAAACCCTTTAGAATGATATGTAGGGAACAAGGTGCTGCTCTAACAACATCTGAAATGGTTGTAATGCAAAAACACCTTCTTAATACAAATAAATCTAAACATCGCTTAGATTTTAGGTCTGAACAGTCGCCAATTAGTATTCAAATTGCCGGCTCAGAATCTCAAGAACTAGCAGAGTCAGCAAAACAAGCGCTAGAATTTGGAGCAGATATTATTGATATCAATATGGGATGTCCAGCAAAAAAAGTATGCAACAAGGCTGCAGGCTCAGCATTAATGAAAAATGAAAAGTTAGTTGAAGATATTATTAAATCTGTCGTTAATGCCGTTAATATCCCGGTCACTCTTAAGATGCGTACAGGGTGGAATGAAGAAAACAAAAATGCTCCTACTATTGCCAAAATAGCCGAAGATAATGGTATCAAGATGTTAGCAATTCATGGAAGGACAAGAGCGCAAAAATATAATGGTGATGCAGAATATGACACAGTTAAAAAAATAAAAGGCATTGTTTCAATTCCAGTAGTAGCTAATGGTGATATCACTTCTGCAGAGAAGGCCAAAAAAGTATTGGACTATACAGGTGCAGATGCAGTTATGCTGGGTCGTGCCACCCAAGGAAACCCTTGGCTTGTTGGTCAAATTAACAATTACTTAACAACCGGTAAGACTTCTAAGGCACCCTCACTTGATAAAAAAATCTCCCTAATATTAAAGCATATTCTCCAAATTCATGATTTTTATGGACATAAAATGGGAACTCAGTTATCCAGAAAGCATATTTTTTGGTATTCTATGCATCTTGACCAAGAAAAAGGCAGCGCCTTTTGGCCAAACATTAATAGAGTGACTGATCACTCTGAACAATATTTGAAATTTCATGATTTTTTGTACTCTATATGAACCAAAGAGATTTACATGACTGCATCAATGATAATCTTGAGAAGTATTTCTCAGATTTGAATGGTGAATCGGCAAATGGCGTACTAAAAATGGTTTCACATCAATGTGAATCTGCTACCATCAAGTTTGTTTTAGACAAAGTCAATCAAAATCACAGTGAAGCTGCAAGGATTCTTGGCATTAATCGTGCCACCTTAAAGAAAAAAGCAAGTCTTTATAACTTATAAGAGTTTATAATTAATATCTAATAAATCCCACATTTTAAAGCTTATAAAATGTCTATAAAACGCGCTTTAATTAGTGTTTCTGATAAATCTGGAATTGCTGAATTTGCACAAAGTCTCGTTTCGCATAATATTGAAATTCTTTCGACTGGTGGAACCGCAAAACTACTTCAAGATAAAAATATACCTGTAATAGAGGTGTCAGACTATACCGGCTTTCCTGAGATGATGGCGGGTCGGGTCAAAACACTTAACCCTAAGATACATGGTGGTATTCTTGCTCGAAGAGGGATAGATGAGAAAGTGATGTCAGAAAATAACATCAATGCGATTGATTTAGTTGTCGTTAATTTATACCCATTTCAAAAAACTATTTCAAATCCAGATTGTAGTCTCGAAGAGGCAATTGAAAACATAGACATTGGTGGACCTGCAATGTTGCGATCAAGTGCAAAAAATCATGCCTCTGTAACGGTTGTGGTAGATAGTGCTGACTATCAATTAGTTCTCGATGAATTAAATATCTCGGGTAACACAACTCTAGAAACTAGAAAAAAACTTGCCTTAAAAACTTTTGAACACACTGCTCAATATGACGGAGCAATTGCAAACTATTTAGGTCGTAAAGATGATGGCTTTTCAAATACTTTAAATTTACAGTTCGTAAAATCTCAAGTTATGCGTTATGGTGAAAATCCTCATCAAAGTGCAGCATTTTATAAAGAAACTATTCTGCAAGAAGCATCTGTTTCATCTAGTAATCAGATTCAAGGAAAGCCACTTTCTTTTAACAACCTTGCTGATGCGGATGCAGCACTTGAATGTGTTCGAAATTTTGATGAACCGACTTGTGTCATTGTTAAACACGCCAATCCATGTGGGGTCTCTTCAAGAAAAAATATTCTTTCAGCTTATAAAAGCGCCTATAAAACTGACCCAACATCAGCGTTTGGAGGGATCATTGCCTTTAACCGTGAACTGGACAGTGAAACAGCAAAAACTATTATAGAGCAGCAGTTTGTTGAAGTAATTATTAGTCCAATAATACATACTGAAGCGAAAGTTGTACTATCTAATAAAGAAAACATTAGAGTTCTTGAGTGTGGAGAACTTAATAAAACTAAACAAGCATTTGATTATAAAAAAATATCAGGAGGCTTATTGATTCAAGATAAAGATTTAGCTGAGTTAGGCCCATCTGACCTTAAATGTGTATCTATGATCCGACCAACTGATTCACAAATGAAAGACTTGTTATTTGCTTGGAAGGTTGCAAAATGCGTCAAATCTAATGCCATTGTCTATGCAAAAAACCAAATGACAATTGGTATTGGTGCAGGGCAAATGTCACGAATTTATTCAGCCAAGATTGCTGGAATTAAAGCTGCAGATGAAAACCTAAAGGTTAAAGGTTCTGTTATGGCATCAGATGCTTTTTTCCCTTTTCGTGATGGTATAGATGCAGCTGCTGAAGCAGGAATTAGTGCAATCATCCATCCTGGCGGCTCAATGCGAGACGATGAAGTCATAGCTGCTGCAAATGAACATGGTATTGCAATGATATTTACAGGAATACGCCACTTTAAACACTAATATATAACCTTATTAAATTTCAAAGAATTAAAAATGATAAAGACCGCAGGTGAATTGATATCAGAAGCTCAAACTCAAATTAATTGTGTTGATGCTATTTCAGCTAAATCACTCTATCAAAATTCGGTAAATGCTGTAATTATTGATGTGCGTGAGGCACAAAATGCTGAAAACTCCAAACTTAAAGATTCAATCAATATTTCTCGTGGGTTAATTGAAATGAAAGTTGCCAAATATTGTCCTGATTCTGAAACTTTAATTTTGACCCACTGTGGTGGTGGTGGTCGTGCATCATTAGCCGCCTTAACCTTGCAAAAGATGGGCTATACCAATGTCCATGCTATAACAGCGACGTTTGAAGAAATTAAAGAAATATTTGACTAGATTAGTTACTCAGTAATTACAATGTAATTACAATGTAATTAATTTTTAAAATTTGCTAGTATCTTAAAGATAAACAGCTTAATCCACCATCAAGCTTTTTAAATTCTGAGACATCAACTTCTATTACATTAAATCCTGCGTTAGAAATTTTCTCTTTTGATATTGGATAACCAGATGGGACAATAACATATTCATTTACCCAAATACAGTTGGCTGCATAGTTTTCTTCTTCTGGTATTTCTATAAAATCATAATTTTTAAAAATAGGATCACTTATAAACTCACCACATATCACTAACTTATTATTTTCTAAGTAAGATAGCCCTGTTTTGAGGTGAAGCACATCATTTAATGTGACTGTTGACCCAGTCATTCCATATTTCTTTAGAATTCCAATAGCTTGTTTAGCACCACTAAGATTAGTTCTGTCAGATAAACCTATATAAAAATGACTACCCACCATCATTATATCGCCAGCCTCTATTGTTCCTGGTGCCTCAATCGCTTCAATATTTTTGAATTTTTGTTTTAGTACAAACTCTATTTCATGCACTTCACCTCTTCGAGAAGGAGCTCCAGGACGATTGATAATTACACAATTTGGAGTTATAAGCGCGACATCTTCTACAAAAGTAGAGTCAGGATATTCTTCACAGGGCTCCAACACAAGAACATCTAAACCACATTTTGTTAAAACATCGATATATGATTGATGCTGGATAATTGCCTGTTCATAATTTGGCAATCCAAGAGTTTTTGAATCACTTAAACCATCAACAATACTCCTTCCTGGAGTTCTTACAATAGCATTAGTAAACATAAGATTACTCATCAATTAATATTCACCACTCTACCCAGTTGGTGTTTCGACAAATAGCTTCAAGTCCTTTTGTAAGGGTCTTTTCATCTTTTGCATAGTTTATTCTTATACATTGGTGCTGGTGTTTCCATTCTTCATCGAGGCCAATAAAAAAATCATGCCCGGGTATGATGTAAACGCCTTCAGCTTTGAGGTCTTTGTAGAGTTGTTCAGACGTTATAGACAAATTTGGAAACCAAAGCCACATAAAAAATGCACCCTCAAGCTTATGAAGATACACATCTGTATCAGCAAGAATAGTATTAAAAAGACTAACTGCCGTTGTCGCCTTTTCTTCATAGTAAGGTTTTATAACCTCATGACAAAGTCGCAACAATTCCTGGTCCTTAATCATTCTTGTGAGCAAGCTAGGTCCAACACTACTTGGTGCTAAAACCATAATTCCACTAATTCTACTTATAGCTTCAATGGTTTCATGATTAGCAATAACGATACCAGTTCTAAGACCCGGAAGGCCAAGCTTTGATAGAGACATGCATAAAATCATGTTGGCATTCCACTTTAGTGATGCTTGGGTATAAATAGCGCCTGGAAATGGCTGTCCATAAGCATTATCAATAATCAATGGCACTCCATACTCTTGAGCAATTAAATCTAATTGATTGAGCTCATCATCGGTAATAACGTTACCAGTAGGATTTGTCGGTCGTGAGATGCAAATTGCTCCTATATTGCTAGATTTCACAACAGAAATTAATTCTTCGAAATTGATTTGATATTTAAACTGTCTGTCATCCAACATCTCAATTTTGGGCTTTATCGAGACAAACATGTCATCTGTAATTCCTTGATCGGCATAACCAATATATTCAGGAACTATTGGCAACAGAATTTTTTTATGGGAGCCGTTCGACATTTCCCCTGCAAACAAATTAAAGAGACTGAAAAAACTACTTTGAGAGCCGTTTGTAATAGCTATGTTTTTTTCATCCAAGTCCCAATCATAGTGATCGTTAAGCATCGTCACTAATGCACTAATAAACTCCTCGCTTCCTTGTGGACCGTCATAAAATCCAATCATTTGATCAACACCGGAGCCGGCAATAAGTTTTTGTAACTCATCTACAAATTTATCATGAGCGGCTGGAATGATTGCTGGGTTACCGCCTCCTAGCATCACTGTATTTGGATCATTACTGTGATTAGCTTTTCCAAGGTCAGCCATCAGCTGGGTAATACCACTTTCTCTAGAAAATCTTTTGCCAAACTTTGAGTAGTCTGTGTTAGTCATTTTGCTGATATAGAAAAAATTTACTTGAGGATATTTTGAACGAGTTGAACCCAGTAACTAGTCCCAATGGGAAGTATTTCGTCGTTAAAGTCGTATTGCGTGTTATGCAACATACAGCCACCTCTAGGGCTATCCTCAGGAACCAATCCGTTGCCAATCCAAATATAAGCACCTTCTGATGCATTTAATAAAAATGCAAAATCTTCAGAGCCCATAGTTGGAGGCTCACTTCTCAGAACATTCTTATTACCCACGACCATTGCAGCTGCATTAGCACAAAGCTCAGCATGTTTTGGGATGTTAATAGTAGCAGGGTAATTTGGAATTGATTCAAATATTGCAGTTGCACCCATAGAGCTACTGATACCATTAACAATGTTTTTTATGTTCTCCTTAACACCATCACCTACTTCTTTTGTGAAGTACCTTAAAGACCCTGTAAGATTCATTTCATTAGGTATAACATTAGAAGCATAGCCAGCATCTACCATGGTTATGCTGACCACTGCAGAATTAAGTGGTGCTACATTTCTAGCAACAACACTTTGAAGAGCATTAATAATTTGAGCACCAATAACAACTGGATCAATACACTGCTCAGGCATTGCGGCATGACCACCTTTACCCATAATACTTATTTTAAGTGTTTCATTAGCTGCCATTACGGCTGTATCATGAACTGCAAACTGTCCCTCAGCTATACCCGGAAAATTATGCATTCCATAGACAGCTTGACATGGGAACTTATCAAATATTCCCTCCTCTACCATCACTCGACCGCCGCCGCCGCCTTCTTCTGCAGGCTGAAATATAAAATGAACCGTACCTGAAAAATCATTGTTTTCTTTTAAATAAACTGCCGCTCCAAGAAGCATCGTAGAGTGTCCATCATGGCCACAAGCATGCATCTTTCCATCGTGGACTGATTTATGACTAAATTCATTCTGCTCATGAAGAGGAAGCGCATCCATATCGGCACGTAAACCAATTACACCGCCCTCTTTTTGTCCATGAATTGTAGCAATAATGCCTGTAACAGCCATTCCACGATGCATTTCAATGTCATGAGACTCCAAAACCGATGCAATGTAATCACTAGTTATCTCTTCTTTAAAGCTGAGCTCTGGATGCTTATGAAGATGATGTCTCCAAGATACCATTTGCTCATGTAAATCAGATTTTTTTTCAATTGTAGACATAAATTTTATTCTTTTAAGTAAATCGAATATTAAACCATATTTATTTACACAATGCTTAGCAAAATTCTAAGGATACATTTTAATTAGGGGATTAGCTATAAAGAAAAACTATCGCCCTAGATAACATTATTTTCGATATGAGATTTAATTAACTAGGATCTTAGGCATTCATTGGTTGGGTCAAAAGGCGATTCCTCAATAACAATAGCTTTATACTTTTCACCTAAAATCTCTATCTCAAGTTCAGTACCAATAGCTGCTAATTCAAGCCTCACTAAGCCTAGTGCAAGTGACTTACCACAACGCCAACCATAGCCTCCTGAGGTAGCTCTTCCAACCACTTCTCCATCTTTATAGATTGCTTCTGAGCCACGTGCATCAGCATCAACAATTCCCAAAACTTCCATAGTCACAAAGCCATTAGTTGGACCAGTATCCTGCCATTGTGACAATGCAGTTTTACCTATAAAGTCTTCTTCTTTATCAAGCCTAACAAAACGATCAAGGCCAGACTCAAAAGCGGAATATTCAATCGACATCTCTCTTGGGATTAGGCGGTAAGATTTTTCTAAACGCATACTATCCATTGCACGAATTCCAAATGGCTTAATATCAAATTCTGCTCCTGCTTCCATTACTTTGTCAAAGATGTAGTTCTGCATTTCTATTGGATGATGCAGCTCCCAGCCTAACTCACCAACAAAATTTACTCTTAGTGCTTCAGCCGTTGCATATCCGACATTAATTTTTTTACCTGTTAACCATTTAAAGCTTTCATTAGATAAATCAGTATCAGTTAGTTTTTGCAAAACATCACGTGATTTTGGTCCTGCAACGACTAGTACTCCAGTCTGAGTAGTTACCCGCTGGATATTGACACTACCATCTTTTGGTGCAAGCTTAAATAAATAATCATGGTCATGGGTTTCAAAAGCACCAGCAGATACTAGGTAATAACTCTGAGGACCGGTTTTATAAACTGTAAATTCTGCACGAACGCCTCCATTTAATGACAACATGTGAACCAAGCTAATGCGTCCAATTGCTTTTGGCATTTTGTTTGCAAATATGTACTCTAACCATGCTTCAGCACCTGACCCTTTGACGACACATTTTGCAAATGCAGACATGTCTAATAGTCCAACTTTTTCGTTTACATGTTTGCATTCATTTCCAACATGCTCAAAATAGTTTGAACGACGAAAAGAATTCTTCTCTACAATACGTCCATCATCTAAAGGCTTCGAATGGTTTTTATTAAGAATTACTTTGGATGGATCAGATTGATTGAGTTCTTCACTGGTAAGTTCATAGTCAGCACTTGGCATAAACCAATTAGGTCGCTCCCAACCATAAACTGAACCAAAAACAGCTCCCAATGCCTTCATGCGATCATAACAAGGGGCTGTTTTTAATGGTCTTGCACCACCACGCTCTTCATCAGGATAGTGTGTTGTAAAGACATTTGAGTATGCCTCTTCATTTTTTTCCTTTAAGTAACCACGAGTTGCATAAGGTCCAAACCTACGAGGATCAACCCCCATCATGTCAACCGTAGGTTCACCATCAACTATCCATTCAGCTAGCTGCCAGCCAGCGCCACCAGCAGCCGTAATTCCAAAACTATGGCCTTCATTTAGCCAGAAATTTTTCAGTCCTGGTGCCGGCCCAACGATTGGATTTCCATCTGGAGTATAGGCAATTGCGCCATTATAAATATCCTTAATTCCAACTTCTCCAAAAGCTGGAACACGATTTATACAGGCATCAATGTGAGGCATTAGGCGATCAAGCTCGCCATTAAATAACTCGTATTGACAATCATCACTTGGTCCATCTACATAACAAACAGGTGCACCTTTTTCATAGATGCCTAAAATCATCCCTCCTGCCTCTTCACGTAAATAATAAGCTGCATCAGATTCACGTAGTACAGCCATTTCAGGAAGTCCTTGTTTTTTTCTTTCCAAGATTTCAGGATGTGGCTCAGTTACAAGGAATTGATGCTCTACAGGGATAACAGGAATATCTAAACCAACCATCTCACCAGTTTTTCTTGCAAAGCTTCCTGTACATGAAACGACATGTTCACAAGAAATATCTCCATTATCAGTCTTCACAATCCAAGTACTGTCTTTTTGCTGCTCCAGTGAAGTAACCATAGTGTGTTCATAAATCTCTGCACCACGATTTCTAGCGCCTTTACATAAAGCCTGAGTTAAATCAGCAGGCTGAATATAACCGTCATCTGGATGTTGAATAGCCCCGACTAAACCCTCTGTATTACATAGTGGCCATACCTCTTTGATCTCGTCTGGTGACAAAAATTTAACATTAACGCCAACTGTACTTCCAACTCCTGAGTAGTATTTATACTCATCCATTCGGTCTTGACAATTAGCAAGACGAATATTAGAAACCACACTGAAGCCAACATTCATTCCAGTTTCTTCCTCTAATTCATGATAAAAATCAACGGAATATTGATGCAATTTTCCTACAGAATAACTCATATTAAAAAGTGGCAATAGTCCTGCCGCATGCCATGTTGAGCCAGACGTTAAATCTTTACGCTCAATCAGGACAACATCTGTCCAGCCTTTCTTTGCTAGATGATAGAGTGTTCCTGCACCAACAACACCTCCACCAATCACTACAACTTGAGCTTTATTTTTCATGGCTACTCCGAAAATATGATGAATTAAAAAAAAGGAATTATATACCTAAATTATAGCAATTTCATCAATTACTTAATGGTAGAATTTCTCAAATTTTAAATGAATTATTATTTAATATATTTTTGGAGAATTGGATGAATTTAACTGTAATTAAATGGCGCGATATCCCGACCCAGGTAATGATTAAAAAAAGCAGACGGGAGGTCGAAAAAATACAGCTAAATAATCGCTTTATGGAGGCAGTAGATTCAGCAGCTTCAGTTGCAGATGCAACAGATGCTGATGCGTATCTCACTGATTGGAAAAATGAAGTAATTGAAATACCTGATGGTGATCTTAAAGGTCCTGTAGCTAATAAAGCAGCAGAGCTAGAATCGGCTTTTACTCAGGAAATACTGATGAATTACGTTAATAATGGTGGCTACAAACCCTAAGTTTTATTAAGTATATCTTCCGTGTAAAAACTTTAGTGTTTCCCTAGCCTTTGACTCCTTAAGAAGGTATCTAATAATGTTATTAGGTGAGTCTAACAGCTCAGCATAATCAAGCCCAGCTGGCTTTTTGGAGACTTTATTATTAAATACCACTGAAATAGTTGTCCAGTGTCTACTAAGCTTATAAAAGCCTAATGTTTCCTCAAGTTGAGCCAATTTATCACTCAAATAAACATCATCATTTAGTAATAGTCTCTTTGAATCAATATTAACAATTCCATCTACATGACTTGCAGCTTTATGTTCTAGAGCAAACTCTAGTAATACCATACTTTCGCGGTGAGCAATAGCAACAACCTCTTCATCAGACGACTTATTATGATGAATTAGTGTACCTGCTGAATCAGTAAAATTATTTTTAGCAACAATCGGTGTCTTAGTTTTTAAAGAAGCTTTAATTGCTCGAGGGTGAATTACTCTTGAGCCTTCGTCCGCCATATCCAACATCTGATTAACACTTATTAATTCAAGGTAAGAAGATGCCTCAACTTGTCTAGGATCACAATTTGCAATACCATCAACATCAGAGAATATTTCGACTTTTTCTGCACCTAATGCGGAGGCTAAGGAGACTGCTGAAGTATCACTACCACCACGACCAAGTGTACGTATATCACCCCTATCATTTACCCCCTGAAAGCCTGCAACAACAGCAATCTTTCCCTCATCAAGTGCTTCAACAATTCGAGAAGGATTAATTTCCAGTATTTCAGCATTTCCAGCATTATCATCAGTCAAAATACCGGATTGACGGCCATTAAAAGAAGCAGCGGGCATTCCATTATGGCTTAAAAGGTGAGAAAAAAAAGCCGAACTGAGAGTTTCACCAACACTCATAACAAGGTCTAACTCCCTTGGATTAATATTGTGGCCAACATCTTTTAACAGCGCAACAAGTGTATCAGTTGCATAGGGTTCTCCCTTCCGGCCCATAGCTGAAACAACTACAACAATTCTTTCTCCAGCATCAGAATAGTTCTTAATATGTTTTAAAGCGTGCGCACGAGAATCCTCATCCCTGAGACTTGTTCCACCAAATTTCATTACTATAGGAGCCATACTCTTCGCCATTTCTATCTATAAAAAAAAGAGGCAATTATAGCCTTTGAGAGGCAACATAGCAAATTTGAACTAGTTGTTCAAAATATATAAAACTAAATATTAAATGTTTGTTTAATTCCATCTAATATAAAGTCAACCGAGACCATCACCAATATGATGCCCATTAATCGTTCAATCGCAATTAATGCCCTATTACCAAGTTTTCTTCCTAGGGTCTCTGAAGAGACTAATATAACGCCTGTTATTAAGCAAGCAACAAATACAACAAAGGTCCATTCAACCCATCTATTTGGCTCTTTAGCCATAAATAATATAACCGCTGCAATAGCTGAAGGGCCAGCAAGCATTGGAACAGCTAGAGGAACAATAAGAGGCTCTGTTGTCTCATTGTGACTAAACATAGGCTTGGTACCTGGGAAAATCATTCTTATAGCAATGATGAACAATATGATCCCTCCTGCAATTCCAAGTGAAGATTGTTCTATTTCTAGCATCTGAAGTAAATATCTACCAACAAACATAAAAAACAATAAAATTATTAAGGCGATTAACAGCTCACGAATAATTATTATTCTTCGTCTTTCGATCGGTATATTTTTGAGAATGCTTAAAAATACAGGCACATTCCCTATAGGATCCATAATAATAATTAATAATAAAATTGCAGCTAATATAGTCACTTAGTAAACCTTCATGAAATAATGAGATGGGCGATTTTATATGAATAATCTTCTGACAATTAAGTATATTTTCAAATATAAAGAAGAAACTATATTGCATTTGATAAATCGAGGGGTGATAATAAACTTATCTGTTGTGTTCGTGCTTTGATTTATTTCCCTGAGCCGATTATGTATAGAAAAGGAGATGAGATTGGTTGCTATTGTGTAAGCTCACCTTGAAGTGAGAAACCTGCGGTAAACATCGAACTTCCGCCTTGAGCCAAAATGGTTCAGGACCATGTCAACACGGCACAACGGACCCTATCCCAATAATATCAAATTAATCCTAGTTGAATTTTTGCACTGCTAAAATTAGTATATCTAACAACACAACTATAAATGAAAGAACTTCGAAAAAAACTCAGATTACTCCGTAAATCCATTGATGAGCCAACACGTAAAAAAGATGGTAAAAAAATCCTTCACCAATGTCAAAAAAATGGCCTTTTTAGAAGTGCGAAACATATTGCAATTTTCATTCCAAATGATGGCGAAATTGAGACAGAAGATACTATAAAATTTTTAAAAAATAATGGTTGTTTTGTTTACCTTCCAATTCTGGTTGGAGAAAAACTCAAATTTGCTGAAATGGGAGAGCATTTTAAAAAAAATAGATTTGGTATCGATGAGCCAATCTATACTCCGCAACTAGGTGCTCATCAAATGGATCTTATTTTAATGCCTCTTGTTGGATTTGATAAGAACAAAAATCGTTTAGGGATGGGTGGTGGCTTTTATGACAAAACATTAAGTTTTCAGTCAAAACGGAAGAATTATAGAGTTCCAAAACTATTTGGCTTAGCATTTGACTGCCAAGAGGTCGATCATCTTGATTCAAAGCCTTGGGACGTTCCACTAGATGGAATAGTGACGCCGACAAGATTTTTGACATAGTAAAACCTTAAAAAGAATATTTATCTAGTCATTTAATAGACTTACCGAGAGCCTGCTTTTGAAAAAAAGACTTAATCATCGGGGAATCGTCAATAAGATTCATACCAAAACCTCTAAGCCATCGAAGTGGCTCATTATTTTCCTTATATATCCAGTCTAACCCTGTCATAGTTTTAGCCATTAGCTCATTATCTAATCGACGGGCTCTTGCATACTTCCTTAAGACTAAGTTCTCGCCCAAAGGTTTATCATCATTTTCTAAAAGTTGACGATTAAGTTCTTTTGCATCTGAAAAGCCTAGATTAGCTCCCTGACCTGCTAGTGGATGGATGTTGTGAGCAGCATCTCCAATTAGAGCGAGGTTAGGAAGAGTATAGCCCTTGGCACTTCTTTCGACTAGTGGGAATACTTTTCTTTTGCTTTCCAGTATAAGTTTACCAAAACGATACTCAACGACTTCAGACAAAGATTGATTAAAATCATCTATATCTAACTCCATCAACTCGTCTGCAAGACCACTTCTGCAAGACCATACAATTGACGCTTTATTTTCAGAGAGTGGCAATAAAGCAATAATACTGTCTGATAAAAAGCGCTGCCAAGTAGTATTTTCAAGTGGCTTTTCACTAACTATATTAGCAATAATAGCTTTTTGATCATAGTCACGCTCAGTAACCTCAATAGCTACTAAGTTTCTAACTTTTGATTGAGAACCATCAGCCCCGACAACTAGATTGCATGACAAATTACTCTCGTCATCTAGAGTTACCGTATAGCCAATATCAGTTTTTAATAAACTATCTAGCTTGGCATTAATAATCGTTATCTTACTGGAGTCAATCGCTTCAAATAGTGCAGACTGTATTAAATCATTTTCAACAATGAAGCCAAGTTGATCCATACCCTCATCCTCAGCGTGAAAATTGAGATGTCCATGCGAATTTTGATCCCATACCTTTGTAGCCACAAATGCTTTTTTTCTTTTAATGTTATTCCAAATATTAAGAGAGACTAGGTATTCATGGGAAGATGGTGTAATAGCACTTACTCGTGAATGAAACGAGTCATTGATTGGAGGGTTACATGTATTTGGCTCAATAATGGCGATCGAGCAGTTTTTTTTCTGTGATAGCTCTAAAGCAAAAGCAAGGCCGATCATGCCACCACCAATGACAATGACATCGAACACTTTCAACTATCCTTCTCCAGAAATTGTCATTTCACTAATCAATGTTGAGCCAACCTTTAGATTACTCCTAAAGTCTACATCGCTAGCAATAGAGACAATATTTTTCAACATATCCTTTAAATTACCAGCAATAGTAATACCTGAAACTGGATACTTTATTTCACCGTTTTCTACCCAAAAACCGCTAGCGCCTCGAGAATAGTCGCCAGTCGTTGCATTAACGCCATGCCCCATTAAGTCAGTCACTATAAGACCTCTATCCATGCTCTTAGTAAGCTCCGTAATCCCACCATCAAAATTAGAGTTAACACAGCAATTACTCACACCACCAGCGTTAGCAGTTGACTCCAATCCCATCTGATTAGCAGAGTATTGCCCCATTAAATAACTTGAAACTATACCTTCTTCAACAAAAAACTGCTTTTGCTTCAATACACCATCTTGGTCAAAAGCCCTCGAGCCAAGTGTTTTTAGTTTGAGTGGATCTTCATAAATACTAATCGACTCAGGCAATACTTTACTCCCTAATGACTCCAATAAAAAGGAGGTTTTTTTATACTGTCTGGAACCACTAAGAGCCCCAAGTAATTGTGAAAAAATACCAGAAGACTGTCTCGATGTAAAAATAATCGGACATTTTTGTGGACCCAGGTGACGTGAACCAAGTTTCTCTTGTGCGAGTCTTGCAGCCTCTAGACCAATTTTTGAAGGTGCAGTTAGGTCATTGGAATCAATTGCAACGCTGTATTCATAAGCCGTCTGCATTTCATCACCTCTTTTCGCAATTAATGAGCAATACAGTGAATGTCTAGAACTTTTTAGGTTTGCAATTAATCCATTTGAATTTGCGTAGACACTTTCACCCTCAAAGCTTGACAATTCTGCACCATCTGAATTATTAATTTCGCTCTGCTCGAGCGCGATTTGCTCACACTCCTTAGCAATCTCGATGCTCTGCTTGGCATCTAAATTCCAAGGGTAGTAAAGATCTAGATTAGGTGAATCCCAAGCCATTCTTTCGCTTGGTGCTAGTCCATTAAAAGGATCTTCTTGAGTATATTTTGCTATTAAGCACGCTGACTCAATAGCATTTTTTAAACTTGCTTTACTAAGATCAACACTGGTCGCTTGACCCTTATTTTTTCCAATATAAACGCTAACATTAAAACTTGTATCTAAGTGGTATTGCAGTGTTTCCACATTAGAAAGTCGCACTGTAGTAGAGACACCGGAACTCTTACCTACTGAGATTTCAAAATCAGATACTTTTTGTTGTTTAATTAACTCAATTGCTAGCTGTGTTGTTTGTTCAAGTGTATTCATAACGCTGAATTATACTTAGCCATTAGCTGCTAAAGATAGCACTATTAAGAGTTACTTGTCTCTAGGGGCGCCTCAACAATGGTTTTAATACGCTTAACTTCTAGCAGATGGAGTCTTCGAGAGTCAGTTTTTAATACTTTAAACTGAAAATCATGAAGATTAATTTTACTCATTTGCTCAGGCAGATAGCTAAACCCTGCAATAACTAATCCTGCAACAGTATCATAATCTTTATTTTTTATAGTAGTTTCAAAGAATTCATTAAACTCACTCAAAGTTGTATTAGCTTGAAGTAAGTAACGACCATCACCATAATCAATAATGTTGTCCTCTTCCTTGTCATGCTCATCTTCAATTTCTCCAACAATTTGTTCAATAACATCTTCTAGAGTAACTAGGCCGGCTATCTCGCCATATTCATCAAGTACTATTGCCATATGAGACTTTTTTTGCTGGAATTCTCTAAGCAATACTCCTAATGGCTTGCTTTCAGGAACAGATAGAGCAACTCTAAGATATTCTCTATAATTAAACTCATCTTTATTATCTCCAGCAAAATGCGCAAGCAAATCTTTTGCTAATACAATACCTAAAATAGAGTCCTGCTCAATATTATGGATAGGGAAACGGGAATGGTATGAGCTAACCATGGCTTTCAATAATTCACTTGTAGAGGCTTCTGAGCTAATCATAGTCATCTTAGATCTAGGCACCATAACATCTCGCACCCTTAGACTTTCGACTTGCATTGCACCTTCTATCACAGACCTACTATAAGGGTCAATTACTAAATTGTCCTCTGCCTCTTTCAAGGCCTGCATTAATTGCTCTCTGGGTTTTAAAGTTTGTTGAAAAAACTTATTGTATAACTTTTTTAATAATGATGGACTCGGAGGTTTTTCTTCGCTCATTTAATTTAACTTTGTATTATGAGCTACCGATTTTACCTTAATTTTTGGCTTTTTTATTACTTCGCATTGCTTTTCCCTCTGCAGCACGCTCTTTACGAACCTTTTTTGGGTCAGCAATTAGAGGTCGATATATTTCAACTCGGTCCTTTTCACGAAGCACAGTATCAAGGGTTGCAAATTTAGAAAAAATACCAACCCTATCCTTGGTAAGGTCTATCTGCTCAAAAGAATCAAGAATTCCAGAGGCTTCGATGGCCTCTTTAAGAGTAGTTCCTTTTTCAACTTCTAAACTGACTAAGCTTTGCTTATCAGGAAGTGCATAAGCTACTTCAACGATCATAAATATCACTCATTGTTTGTGCATCATTAAAATCAAGCATGCCCTCATAAATAGCTCTACCAGTTATAGCACCAATTATACCGTGATGGGCATTTTTTAGAAGTGCAGCAATATCATCAAGATTTGTTATGCCTCCAGATGCTATTATTGGAATTGTGGTTTCTTTTGCAAGGTCTGCGGTCGCCTTAACATTAACACCCTGCATCATTCCATCTCTTGCAATATCTGTATATACAATTGAACTAACGCCATCCTGTTCATATTTTTTTGACAATTCGACTACATTGATATCTGTTTGCTTTGCCCATCCATCTGTAGCTACAAGTCCATTATTGGCATCTAAGCCAACAATAATTCTGCCTGGAAACTCTCTACATAACTCTGAAATAAATTCAGGGTGTGTTACAGCCATAGTGCCAATAATAAGATAACTTACGCCTGCCTCAATATATGTATTAGCAATCTTAATGTCACGAATTCCTCCGCCAATCTGAACTGGCAGATTTGGGAAAGCTTTGGTTATCTCGTTAACGCACTCAGCATTAACTGGCTTACCTTCAAATGCGCCATTTAGGTCAACTAAATGTAGTCTTCTTGCACCCTCACCAACCCATTTAGTAGCCATTTCACGGGGGTCATCAGAAAAAACTGTTGTATCCTCCATTACTCCTTGTCTGAGGCGAACACATTGTCCATCTTTTAAATCAATTGCAGGAATTATAAGCATCAAATTTGATAATTAAAGTAGATTAACTGAGTTAAGCTTAATATTATAGGCACTTAAGTGATCTTTAAGGCTTCTTTCACTTCTAATGAAAGTAGCATAAGTATTAAATTGAAATAGTTAAAAAAGTTATACTGATTGAAGCTCTTCAAGACTCCAGCGGGGCTTAATCGAAATTTCATAGTGATCATTTCTTTGCCCTGAAAGAAAACGAAAGTGGCCCGCAAGTGCAATCATAGCACCATTATCAGTACAAAACTCATGTGCTGGATAAAAAACATCCACATCAAGTTTTTTTGCCATAGCATTTAGAGTCGATCTGAGTGATATATTAGCACTAACCCCTCCAGCTACAACTAAAGTTTTTAAACCAGTCTGTTCAAGAGCACGCCTGCATTTAATGGTCAATGTTTCAGTAGCAGCAACTTCAAAAGCTTTTGCAATATTTGCTTTTTCTTTTGGAAAATTAATATAGGTATTTCGTGCAAATGTTTTTAGCCCACTAAAACTAAAATCAAGACCTGGCCTATCAGTCATTGGCCTTGGAAAATTAAATCGCCCTTCAATTCCTTTATTTGCTAATTTTGCTAAAGCAGGGCCACCTGGATAGCCCAATCCAAGAATTTTTGCTGTTTTATCAAAGGCTTCACCCACTGCATCATCTAGGGATTGACCTAGTATCTTATATTCACCTATTCTAGTAACCTCTACAAGTAAGGTGTGTCCACCAGAAACAAGTAAAGCTATGAACGGAAATTGAGGTTGATCTGACTGCAGAAGAGGTGCCAAGAGGTGGCCCTCCATATGATGAACTCCTAATGCAGGAATTCCTAGCCCCCATGCCAGACTTTGAGCAATTGAACCACCAACTAGTAATGCACCTGATAAGCCAGGACCTGCGGTATAAGCAATGCCAGTTAAATCTTCTAATCTAATATTGCTATCAATTAGCGCCTCTTTAATCAATGGCACCGCTCTTTGGATATGATCTCTAGAAGCTAGCTCAGGAACTACACCGCCATATTCAGCATGCAATTCAATTTGTGAAAAAAGTTTATGAGATATAAGGCCATCTTCACTACTATAGATGCCTATCCCTGTTTCGTCGCAAGAAGATTCAATACCTAATGTAAGAAGTCTTTGATTAACCACCACCCGTTTCACCTAAATAAACTTTTTTGACTTCTTCATTTGCCAAAATAGTCTCCTTGCTACCTTGTGCAATTATCTTGCCATCATGTAAAACATAAGAACGATTACAAGTATCAAGCATTTCACGATAATTATGATCTGTAATTAAAATACCAATACCTTTATCTCTTAACTGGTAGATGATTTCTTGAAGATCGCCGACTGATATAGGGTCAATTCCTGCAAAGGGCTCATCTAGTAAAATAAACTTTGGATCCATTGCTAGCGATCTAGCGATCTCTACTCTTCTTCGCTCACCGCCTGACAATGTAATACCTTTGATGTGACGAACATGTTCAACCTTAAACTCCGATAAAAGCTCTTCAAGTCGATCTTTTCTTAGCTTTACAGGAACTAACTTGTTCATTTCTAGTACTGCCATAATGTTATCTTCAACGCTCAATTTTCGAAAAATTGATGGCTCTTGAGGAAGATATCCAAGACCCAGATTAGCTCGCTTATGCATAGGCATATGCCCTATACTTTTATTGTTAAGAATCACCTCGCCCTTATTAGATCTAACTAGACCACATGTAATATAAAAGCAGGTAGTCTTGCCAGCTCCATTCGGGCCCAACAAACCAACAATTTCACCACCTTTAACTGAAAATGAGACGTCATTTACAACTTCGCGCCTTGCATATTTCTTGTAAATATTTTTAACTTCTAATATTTGGTCTGACATTCGATTTGATCTTTAATATGGTGAAACTATCTTACCCTAAATGAACTCTATATACTTGGAGCTGTAGAGCTCTTTAACGCCGTTTTGTGTTAATACCTGGAGTGCTCCTTGTTGGCTGATACCAGTCACTTTGCCTTCAATAGGTTTTCCTGATTCTATAAGTCTTACATTGCTTCCTTTGAGCATATCATATCTGTCCCACTGATCCAGCAAGCTTGACAAGCCATTCATTTTAAAGTTCTCTGAGGTAATTAAAATACTATTAATTAATTTAGCAGTCAAGGAGTGTATATCTGGCAATTTTTTTGCCGAATTAGATAGATCAGTCCAAGGTATTTCACAATTAAAATTTTGATTTAAATTATAGTTTACACCGACCCCAATTACGACAAATTGATTGTCTAATTGAATTTGATTTTCTAATAAAATTCCAGCAATTTTTTTACTCTTAAAATAAATGTCGTTTGGCCACTTAATTTTAAATCCTTCGACTAAACATTCTTCTTCTAAAACCTTTATTATTGCCAAACCAACAACTAAACTGAAGCCATTTAGGTTAGTCTCTTGTGCAAAAATTTTACGTATAGAAAAAAGAATGCTGCCATCCTTTTGAGAAAGCCATTGCCTTCCATGCTGACCCTTTCCCTGTGTTTGCTCTCGAGCAACACATAACTGATTTTTTTTTGAAGTAGGACTATTCTTTAGAAAAAGATTAGTACTACTAATAGTGTCAAAAAAGTGACACTCTAAGTCATCCGGAAGAAGTTTTATTAGAGGAGAATAATAGCCCATACAATAAGAAAGATCACTAAAGATAGAAGAACAGCTGCCGAAGCAACATCTTTTGCAAAACCTGAAAGTTCATGCTTCTCAAGGCTAACTCGATCAACTAACGCTTCGATTGCTGAGTTTATCATTTCAACAATCAATACTAAAAATATAGGCGCTATAAGTAGCACCCTTTCAATATCTGATTCACCAAGCCAATAACCTAGAGGCACTAAAACTAGTGCCAGCCAAACCTCAAGCCTGAAAGCATATTCAGACTTATAGCAAGCTTTTAAACCTTGGGCAGAATATATTGATGCAGACCAGAGTTTTTTGATGCCAGTTGGCTTAGTGTTATTGTTCATAAAATCTGCACAATCAAATCGATAGTCTCATTTAGAAAGGCCTTATACTTTGTTAAAATATTACTATCAATTTTACAATAATAAAAATAATATAGTTGCTTATGAAAATTGCCCTTGGTGTTGAATATTTAGGAACCAATTTTAATGGCTGGCAGATACAGAAATCTGGGATAAGGACAGTTCAAGAGGTTGTTGAATCTGCTTTATCTTTAGTAGCAAACCACCCTGTTCGTGTGTTTTGTTGCGGAAGAACAGATTCTGGTGTTCACGCAAAAGAACAAGTAATACATTTTGAAACTGACTCAAATAGGAGTGATGAAGCTTGGGTATTTGGAGGGAATGTAAATCTACCTAGCGATGTCAACTTTACATGGGCAAAAGAAGTAAATGATGACTTTCATGCAAGGTTTAATGCCTATGCAAGATCTTATGAGTACAAAATTCATAATCACCCAGTAAGATCCTCGCTAAAGGCTAACTATTATTTATGGGAGCCAAGGTCACTCAATATAGATGAGATGAGAAAAGCTGCCAATTTTTTGATTGGAGAACATGACTTTTCATGCTTTAGAGGCAGATTGTGTCAAGCAAAATCGCCAGTCAAAACCGTTGAGTATTTAGATATTATAGAATCTGACGATAATCTTATTGTCAAAATCAAAGCTAACGCCTTTCTTCATCACATGGTACGAAATATTGTAGGTACACTACTAAAGATTGGCAGAGGAGAAAAGGATGCTGAATGGATGTTGTCAGTACTAGAAAGTAAAGACCGCCGAGAAGCTGGTCCCACTGCAGAGCCTCAAGGGCTTTACTTTATTAAGGCTTATTACCCAAAACCTCTAAACTAATTAAGCTGAATTGAGTCCATCATCTATATCTAAAATATGATCTTTCTCTTCATCTAGCTCTTGTTCCTGCTCATTAGCTTCAAGCTCTTGCCAAACATGTTTTAGTGCATCCGCTCTTAGGTCAAAAAAACGATTTTCACCGAATCGCTTTTTAAATCCTGAGCGATATAATTCTGCCTCTAACCTATCAGTTCTTGCAAATAAAATCTCTACTCCAGAATCAGAACATGATTCAACTAGATTTCTCAAGACTTGTTCACCACTAGCATCAACCTGAACAATAGAGGCAACATCAACAATAATGTATTTCAACTCCTTATTATTCGAGATTAATTCGAGTAATTTCGTTTCAAAATAAGCTGCATTTGCAAAATAAAGAGAGCCACTCCACTTAGCTATCTTCACCGCGTTGCTGACCTCGGTTGTGTCGTCTATAAACCTAGATGCAATAATCGACCCTTTTTGAACCGATAATTCTGTAAAGTTCGGCTCCATAGTTCTATATAAAAACAAGCCAAGAGACATAATAATGCCAAATGCTATGCCATTTTCTAGGTGGGGCGCAAAGACTAGCGTCATTATAAAAGTCAGAAGTCCAACCCATCCATCATGTTTCTCCACTTTCCATGCATGCCTTAGTGGTGAAAAATGAACCAAATTTACAACTGACATTAAGATAATGGCAGCTAAGGTAGCCTGAGGAAGATGGTAAAGCAAAGGAGTTAGCCATAGAATAGTTAAGCCCACAATAATTGCAGTCACAACAGAGGAAAAACCAGTTACTGCCCCTGCTGTTAAGTTAACAGCAGAGCGTGAAAATGAACCTGAGACCGCGTAACCTTGAAAGAAGCTTGAAGCAATATTTGATAAGCCCTGACCAATAAGCTCTTGATTAACATCTAATCGCTGCTTCGTAGTTGCAGCCATAGACTTAGCAACTGAAATGGCCTCCATAAATCCAATTAATGAGATTGTAATTGCATAAATAAATAATGTACCCATTGCATTAAAATCGAAACTAGGTATCTTAAAACTAAACAAGCCATCAATATCTATTGAATTAACGATAGCACCGCCCATTGACTCATAATCAATCAAAAAAGAGGCCGCTGTCGAAACCACTGCGACTGTTAATATAGCTGGCATTCTCGGGAAAAATCGCTGTAAAACTACAATACCTAATACTCCCATTAGCGCCATCGCTAATGTAGGTAAATGAGTATAGAATAATGCTGCCTCTAGAAGTCTCGCGATAGTCTCGTAGCTTTGGTCTGCATTACAAATAGTATGCAGTCCACTTCTATCAACATTCTCCATTCTCTCAATGAAAGACAGTGGCTGACACCAACTAACCCATTCAGTATCATTAGAATTGATAACCCTAATACCAAAAACCTTAGGGAGTTGAGAAGCACCAATAATAATTGCCGCAGCATTGGTAAAACCAGTCACGACAGGGTGAGATAAAAAGTTAATCACAAAACCTAATCTAAGGATTCCTAAAGAAAACTGAAACAGCCCAACTATAAGCGCAAGTAATGCAGCGTAAACTGCATAGCTTGATGGATCAGTAACAATCTCTCCGAGGGCAGCAGCCGTTAATAAAGATACAACAGCAACAGGGCCTGTAGATAGCTGTCTGGATGAGCCCATGATAGCACCAATCAAAACTGGTAAAAAGGATGCATAAAGGCCATACTGAGGCCCTAATCCTGCTAACTGAGCGTATGCCATTGACTGTGGAACAATAACAAAACCAACAGTAACCCCTGCTATGATGTCGGCTTTAATTGTCTTTGGTTTACTTAAATCCTTAATCCATAACAAAAAAGGAAATAGTTTTGTTATCCAGCTCATGAAATAGTGTTCTTGAAATTTAGTGTCCTTAAATTTTATATCTAGACTACTTCTACTAGAGAGGAAAGCCTAGCTGTTTCTATTATAATATACGAGCTAAATATCCATAACAGTCTATTGGCTGAAATAAATTCAAAATAATTTATATTGTGAATCTTACTGAGAAAATACATTTTAATAACATTAGAGGTGATATAACAGGCGGAATTACTGCCGCAATTGTTGCCCTACCTTTTGCTCTGGCGATGGGGCTTGCCTCAGGAGCAGGTGCAGAAGCTGGACTATACGGTGCAATAATTACAGGATTCTTTGCTGCAGTCTTTGGTGGAACACCATCCCAGGTTTCAGGACCTACTGGCCCAATGACAATTGTGATGTCTTTGATAGTGACACAATATGTTGCTCTATATCCAGATACTGGTATTGCGCTTGCTTTTTTTACCGTCTTTCTTGGTGGATTATTTCAAATATGCTTTGGACTATTAAGGTTAGGAAAGTATATTAATTTAATGCCTCATGCGGTTATTTCAGGCTTTATGACAGGCATTGGAGTCATTATTATTACACTTCAACTGCCTCAAATTCTGGGTTTTTACAATATCAAGGGTTCTACATTAAACATCTTTTCTGAGCTTAGTAATGTAGGTCAGCTGTTTAGTAATATGGGTGCTATTTCTTTATCGATTATTACACTACTCATAATCTATCTTCTACCAAAACGAATTACTAAAGTTGCTCCATCTCCATTAATTGCGCTAGCCTTTGGAACCCTAATTTTATTTTTGCTGCCTGGATACTTCATCTCCGATAGTGAGCCATACTCCCAAATGATTTTGGGAAATATACCTACCGGCCTACCTAGTTTTCAGATGCCTACTTTTGAATTATCTATTATTGTTGATCTAATCGTTTCTGCTCTTACATTAGCCATTCTAGGCTCTATTGACTCTCTATTGACTTCATTGGTAGCGGATGAAATTACCCGAACACAGCATGACTCTAATAAAGAATTGATTGGTCAAGGTATAGGTAATGCAATTTCAGGTTTATTTGGTGGACTACCTGGTGCTGGTGCGACTATGAGAACTATGGCGAACGTTAAGGCTGGTGGACTGACACCACTTTCAGGATCGTTGCATGCAATTTTATTGTTAGTAATTGTTCTCGGTGGTGGAAAGTTTGCTTCCAATATACCTTTGGCAGTTTTGGGAGCAATCTTGATTAAAGTTGGTACTGATATTATTGACTGGAATTTTCTCTTAAGAATGTCAAAAATACCAAAGGTAAGTGTCGTAATGATGACAACAGTTTTATTAATTACAGTTTTTTATAACTTAATTGTTGCGGTTGCAGTTGGCCTAGTAATGGCAAGTCTTATTCTTTTACAACGTATGACTCAACTGCAATTAAATAGCATTGTTGCAATTCAAAGCATTGAACAAGCTTCACATCTCGATGAGTCCCACCAAGAACTTATAAAAAAAGGTGAAACCTTATTCTATCAATTAAATGGATTGATGAGCTTTGGTTCAGCAAAAGGTCTTGTAAGAGACTTTTCAAGCCGAACCAACTACTCAAATGCCATCTTAGATTTATCAAATGTTCCGACTATTGACTATACAACGTCTAGAGGAATTGCTGAAATTTGTGAAATTTGTAAAGAAAAATCTATTAAGATCAAGGTGACTGGTGTCAACAACAAGGTAAATAAATTTTTAATAAATTCTGGTGTTGATAGCTCAATTATTGAGTAATTAGCCTTTAAAAATCCTCATCCCAGTCCACTATAATTTCTCTATTTTCTTGGTCAATAGATACTAGAAATGGCTCAACATAGGGAATCCAGTACTCCTTTTTTCCTTTAGTTACTAAAACATTGTTTGATCCTGTATCGACTAAATAATCGACAACACCTAACTTAATTTTATCTTGATTAATTACACTAAAACCAACTAGCTCATACCAATAATGCTTGCCATCAGCAAGTTTAGGTAGTTGTTCTTTGTCAATATATAGATCTTTTCCAATAAGTTTTAGAGATTGGTCACGATTATCAACACCCTTGATATGTGCAACGATAGTTTTAGACTGTTCCCGACCATTGGTAATTTCAATCTTTTCATAAACACCATCATTAATAGAGTACCAGGGTTGGTAGTTAAGGATATTTTTCCTTGGCTCGGTATATGAAAATATTTTAACCCACCCCTGTATACCAAAAAAGCCATTAATCTTTCCGACTAATAGCTTTTTCTCATCTGGCTGAGGTGTTGGTAACACCAAATTATTTAGCTTCCGACTCTTCCGCTGGTTTTTCTTCAGCTGGAGCTTCTTCTGCTGGAGCTTCGGCAACAACTTCTTCAGCTGGAGCTTCTTCTGCTGGAGCTTCTTCTGCTGGAGCTTCGGCAACAACTTCTTCAGCTGGAGCTTCTTCTGCTGGAGCTTCTTCTGCTGG
>ERZ767285.54-NODE-54-length-50118-cov-4.948322_pt1 | contig 50118 bp, 39 predicted proteins | sample MGYA00374953_ERZ767285 | MGnify/ENA primary metagenome ERZ767285 (study PRJEB28947, sample SAMN06267186) | marine metagenome | isolation source: Columbia River Estuary | place: USA:Columbia River Estuary, USA | collected 2013-07-23 ...
TTTATGAATCTTGTTCAAAAAGTAGCAGATAAACTTGAATCTAACGATGCACGAGTCATTGTTGATTTTCCTTTTTTTCGAAACAAAAAGGCGCCCTCTTCTGGAGTTCAAAGCTTACTGGATTATCAGGCAACATTAACTGGCAATATTATTGACGGTAAGCCAGACCTTACAATTAAAGTTGTTGTTCCAGTTACCAGCTTGTGTCCTTGTTCAAAGAGTATTTCCAAATATGGAGCTCACAACCAAAGGTCTCATATTACAATTGAAGCAAAAGCTTCAGAGGGAGAGATTATTTATTTAGAGGATTTGATTGATTTAGCGGAGCAGAAAGCTTCTAGTGAACTCTACGCTATTTTAAAACGCGATGATGAGAAAGTTGTTACTGAAAGAGCATATGAAAATCCAGCTTTTGTTGAAGACATAGTAAGAGATATTGCTGTAGAATTAAATGCTAATAAGAAAGTTAACTATTATTGTCTAGAGTCTGAAAATTTTGAATCCATCCATAATCATTCAGCTTACGCATTAATAAAAAACCAAAAATAAGTGATGCTTCATAATACAGATAATGTAAGGATTATTTCAAGTGCACCTATGGTGTCTCCCAATACTCTTATTGAGAAGCTTCCACTGTCTGAGAAGGCTGCATCAGTTGTTGTAAGCGCAAGAAATACCATTAAAAATGTCCTTTATGGAAACGATAATCGCCTTATGGTTCTTGTCGGGCCGTGTTCAATTCATGATACCAAGGCTGCAATGGAATATGCTCAAAATCTTTCAAAGTTAAAAGATGAGTTGTCTGAGGATTTATTTATTGTAATGCGTGTTTATTTTGAAAAACCCAGAACAACAGTTGGCTGGAAAGGTTTGATTAATGACCCTTATCTTGACGAAAGTTTTGATATTGACAAGGGCCTTGAAACTGCCAGAAAACTACTTGTAGACCTAGGTGAAATTAATATGCCAGTTGGCGTAGAGTATTTGGATGTATTAACGCCTCAGTACCTTTCAGATTTGATTTCTTGGGGTGCAATTGGTGCAAGAACTACTGAAAGTCAGTCACATAGAGAGCTTGCCTCAGCATTATCATGCCCCGTAGGCTTTAAAAATGGTACCGGAGGCTCTCTTAATATTGCGATTGATGCCATTCAGTCGGCCAACAGTCCTCACCACCTTTTATCAGTCAATAAGGATGGTGGTATAAGCCACTTTACATCGCTTGGTAATGATACTGCACATATTATCTTAAGAGGTGGAAAAGATGGGCCAAATTATTCAGAAGAACATGTTGAAAGCACCTGCGAAAAACTTAAAAGTAAAGGACTAGTTTCTAAGGTGATGGTTGACTTCTCTCATGCGAACTCTGAAAAGCAGTTTAAAAACCAATTAAAAGTGGGTGCAAATATCGCTTCTCAAATTGAGAATGGCTCTGAATCTGTCTTTGGAGTTATGATTGAATCCCATATTAATGAGGGAAATCAAAAAGTTGGACCCCTTTCGTCTCTAGAATATGGCGTTAGTATTACTGATAGCTGTATTGGCTGGGCTGATACTGAAAACCTTTTAAGAGATCTTGCAAAATCCGTAAATAAGCGCAACTCTTAGCCTTTTTTTAATCATTTTTTTCTATTAAAAATAGCCAATTTATTGGTGTGTTTTTACGTCATCTAGGGTACAATAAAATCTACTTATTTATATAGGTTTATTCTATGTCTGACGATATCGATTCTAAAGAAATTCTTGAGCAAAAATTCCCGATTATATCTATAGAAGATGAAATGCGTGACTCTTATCTAGAGTACGCAATGAGTGTTATTGTTGGAAGAGCTCTCCCCGATGTTAGAGATGGTTTGAAACCAGTTCATAGGCGTGTTTTGTACGCTATGGATGTTCTTGGTAATGATTACAATAAATCTTATAAAAAATCCGCTCGAATCGTTGGTGATGTCATTGGTAAATACCACCCCCATGGAGACACTGCGGTATATGATACGATTGTAAGGATGGCTCAGCCATTCGCAATGAGAAATATACTAGTTGATGGCCAGGGTAACTTTGGATCGGTAGATGGTGATCGTGCTGCTGCAATGAGATATACAGAAATAAGAATGACTAAGCTCTCACACGAGCTTCTTCGTGACTTAGATAAAGAGACTGTAGATTTTATAGATAATTATGATGGCTCTGAAAGTGAGCCTGGAGTCCTGCCAACTCGCGTTCCAAATCTGTTAATTAATGGCTCCTCAGGTATTGCGGTTGGTATGGCCACCAATATTCCTACTCATAACCTAACAGAGATTACAGAAGCATGCCTCAGAGTTATTGATAATGAAGAGATTACTGTAGATGAACTGCTAGAGGTTCTTCCAGGCCCAGATTTTCCTACTGCTGGCATCATCAATGGTGCAAGTGGCATACGTGAAGCCTATGAGACTGGTAAAGGAAAGATTTACTTACGTTCAAGGTCACATGTTGAGGGTGAGGACAAATTAAGTATTGTCGTTACTGAACTTCCTTATCAGGTCAATAAAGCAAGGCTTATTGGCAAAATCGCAGAACTCGTTAAAGATAAGAAGATAGATGGAATTACTGGGCTTAGGGATGAATCTGATAAGGATGGAATGAGAATGGTCATAGAGCTTCGTCGGGGTGAAGTTCCAGAGATAATGCTCAATAACCTTTATAAGCTCACAGAAATGCAAACTGTTTTTGGAATCAACATGGTCGCAATCGATCATGGCATGCCAAAACTAATGAACCTCAAATCGATTCTTAATGCTTTTATAGCCCATAGAAGAGAGGTGGTTACAAGGCGCTCAATTTTTGAACTCAACAAAGCAAAAGATAGAGCACATCTATTAGAAGGTTTGTCGGTTGCACTTTTTAATATTGATGAAATTATTGAACTGATAAAAGCTGCGCCAAACCCAGGTGAGGCAAAAGAAGGTTTGGTTGCAAGAACTTGGCAAGGGTCTGTCATTCAAGAGCTTATTGGTGATAGAGATATGGCACAGTTCAAGCCTCAAGATCTTGATTCTGCACTAGGCCTCCAAAAAAATGGTGACTACCAGCTATCAGAGAAGCAAGCTCAAGCCATTCTTGATTTAAAACTTCACAGATTAACGGGCCTTGAAAAAGACAAAATTTTTAATGAATTTAATGAGCTATTAGAGCAAATCAAAAACTTATTAGATATTCTTCAAACGCCAGACCTCTTGATGCAGGTCATCCGTGATGAAATTATTGAAATTCGTGATAATTATGGTAACGCTAGAATGACCGAGATCATAGAGAACAAGATTGACCTAACACTTGAGGATCTTATTGCTCAAGAGGATAGGGTGGTAACTCTGTCTCACGGTGGCTATGTAAAAGCTCAATCACTCAGTGATTACCATGCACAAAGAAGAGGCGGAAAGGGTAAGGCAGCTACTAAGATGAAGGATGAAGATTTTGTCGATCAATTGTTTGTTGCTAATTCTCATGATACTGTCCTCTGTTTCTCGTCAACTGGTAAGGTTCATTGGCTCAAAGTTTACGAGTTACCTATGGCTTCTAGAATATCAAGAGGAAAGCCAATCATCAATCTCTTGCCATTAGACAAGGATGAGTCAATCAATGCAATATTGCCAGTTAAAGAGTTTACTGATGATCAGTTTGTGTTTATGGTTACGAGTTCAGGAACCTGTAAGAAAACTTCTCTTCAAAACTTTTCAAGACCTAGAAAAGGTGGAATCATTGCAATTGAATTAAGAGATGACGATAAATTAGTTGGTGTTGAAATTACCGCGGGAGAGCATGATATTCTATTATTCTCTTCTGCAGGTAAATCAATTCGCTTTAAAGAGTCTGATGTCCGCTCTGTAGGAAGGACTGCTATTGGTGTTAGAGGTATAAGGCTGGCTGACAAAGATAAAGTAGTTTCACTGATTGTAGCTGAGTCTGATGATCCAATTCTAACTGCAACTGAAAAGGGCTATGGCAAGAGAACGCAACTTGATGAATATCGTGCTCAGGCTAGAGGTGGCTCAGGCGTTATTTCAATTAAGACATCAGATAGGAATGGACAGGTTGTCGGTGCAATTCAGGTAACTGATGAAGACGAGATGATGTTAATCTCAGATAAAGGTACTTTAGTCAGGGCTCGTGCAGCTGATGTCTCTATTATTGGACGAAATACTCAAGGTGTGACTCTTATTAATATTGCTGATGATGAGGCGCTCGTTTCAGTCGCTAAAATAGCAGAAACTGACGATGACGAAGAGGGTGCTGACGAGATTGAAGTCACTTCAGAAGAGTAGTTTAATTTTTAGTTATTAATTTATGAGTTCAATTTAAACTATTGTTCGTTTGAAATAGATGTTGAATTCTTTTAAGTCCTTGTAAGTTAGTCATAAATTATTCAAAAATATTTTTTATTTTTTTTTAAAAAAAACTAAAATATTTTTTTTCAGTTGCTATAATCGTTTCAGAGTATGAAATTGTTCACTCTAATATTAAAATAATCCTTTAGGAGAAAGATATATGAATATTAAATTCACCACTAAAGTTTTTGGTGCGGTAGCTGCAGCTTTATTGCTCAGCACTTCGGCAAATGCTGCTAAATGTGGAAAAGTTACTATTGCAGATATGAACTGGGCCTCAGCTTCATTGATGGCAAATGTTGATAAAGCAATGTTGGAAGCAATGGGCTGTGAAGTTGAGTTAGTTGCTGGTTCAACTATGCCTACATTTACTTCAATGAATGAAACTGGACAACCTGACGTTGCACCAGAGATTTGGGCAAATGCGATGGCAGATCTAGTTGATAGTGCTGTTGGTGCTGGACGTTTACATATTGGTAATATTGCACCAATGAGTGGACTTGGAGAAGGCTGGTGGGTTCTTCCTCACACGCTTGATGCGCATCCAGAATTAACAACTGCACAAGCAATTCTTGCACGTCCTGACTTATTCCCAGACAAAGAAGACCCTTCAAGAGGCGCCTTCCACGGCTGCCCTGCTGGTTGGGGTTGTCAATTGTCAAATCAAAGTCTCTACAAAGCATTTGATATGGAAGCTTTGGGCTGGAACCTAATTGATCCTGGATCAGCTGCTGGTCTTGATGGATCTATTGCTAAAGCATCAGAGCAAGGTGAGAACTGGTTTGGTTACTACTGGAACCCAACTTCTTTAGTTGGAAAGTATGACTTAAGAGCTGTTGACTTTGGTGTGCCTTATGCTGGTGATGACAACTGGGTTGGATGTATTGCACTAGGTGGCGATAACTGTTCAGATCCTGAGCCATCAGCATGGATTAACTCACGTGTTAACACTCTTCTTAGTGACAACATGTACTATAACGGACCTAAAGGAGCTATGGATTACTTTTCAGCTCGCACATGGCCTGGTACTGTCATGAACGAAATGTTAGTTTGGATGGAAGATACAGGTGGAACTGGAGCGGACGCTTCTGTTGAATTCTTGTCTTCTCATGGAGATGTTTGGAAGCCATGGGTTAGCGCAGATGTTGCTGCTGCTGTAGAAGCTTCACTGTAAATAAAAATTAGTAAGTTAATACTTACTATTTAAAATAAAAAATTGCCCGTAGTTTAGATAAATACGGGCAATTTTTTTATTATTTAAATTAATTTAAAAGTTATTAGATTAACTGCTGATAATTTTTAAATTGAAAGTGTTAGAATAAATATTAAAAATTAAAGGAGCTCATTATGGCAGCAGTTAGGCCACTTCCTCAACAAAGCATCATTGAGTGTATACCCCCTGCATCTGAAATTGCAGACCTTAGGATACTCAATAAAGATTTGAATTTTATACAGGCGATGACTAAGAGGGCAGATGACCTGAATGCTCAAGCTCAAAGTGCAACTGATTATTCTGAGTTAGTAAAGGTAACGGATAGCTTTTCTAAGCTTGCTGAGAGAGCTGAAGTTAAAGCCAAAACATTAAAAGAGCTCTCTAATGAGTCAAATCCATTGACTGAAGTTAATAGTTCAGCTGAGCTACTAGAGAAGGTTCAAATCCTGTCAAAGACTCTTGAGTCAAAAACACAGGAGCTTTCTGGCTTATATAACTCTAATGAAAGTTCACTTCTTGATAGTTATGAGAGCTCAATAGCAGAATTAAACAATCAGATTGATTTGACTTCATCCCCAGATGGCATAGTTGCTCTATTCCCTCAAATAGAATCTCTCTTTCTGGAGATTGAAGAAAATGCTAGATATGTCAGTAATAGCTCTGAATCCTTAACTTTAACTGAAAATATTCAGAAACTTACAAGTAATTATTCAGATAAAGCAGAGCAGTATAGCGATGCATTTATGAGCGAGATGGGCTCTCAGATTTCTCTGCTTAATGACGGTATCAATTCTTTGAGAGCAAATATTGACTATCTCAGCTCAAATTCTTCAGTTCAGTCACACTTGGAGCGACTCTCTGAGATCAGAGAGCAAGTCAACGCATCTGCGTCTATCTATAAGAATTATCCGGGTGCTCGTGATATGGTCTACAACCTTGATACTGTGAGCATCGCTACACATGCTAGAGTTGAAGAAATGGCTGATAGCCATGAAATTGTCTCTGATTTGATGCCCTTGGTTAATGACCCTGAGTCTTTAGTAAGAGCCGTCAAAGAAGCAGCAATAAGAACCGATGTAGCAACCATTGAAAACGTACTTATTCCTCTTACCAATAAAGCTAATGAGCTCAGTGCAAAGGTAATCGAGCTTGCTGGACGATATGATGCAGGCAATTATGGAGATATTAAGGTTAGGGCAGTATCTAGTTTTGATAAAACAGTAGAGCGACTTGACAGACAATACATCTCAATAAGGTCTACTGATCCAGAGGCTTTAGCGGCTAATATTTCAGGTTTATCAAACAATATTGAAAGTAATATGAGTGCAGTGAGATCTGTTGATCCTGCCTCTCAAGTTCAATATTTTGCATCACTCAATACACGAGTTGTTGATTCTGTAAATACCTCCGATTTCAGCATATTTGTGAATAATGTCATATCAATACCTGGTGACGTGATGATGAGTTCTAGAAACTGTGTTGATGCAGCATTTAAAGACTTCACAAGAGAGTTTGGAAATAATATTGAGTCATTCTTTGACCCACTCTTAACATTTTTGATTGTCATTGAAAAGTTACTTCTTTCAACCCCTTGGCCAATTTTCCTATTAGTTGCCGGTGTGCTTGCTTGGCTAGGCTCAAGAAGTATAAAAGTTTCAATAGGGGTAATGGCTGCCTTTTTTGCTATTGGTTTTCTTGATATGTGGGAGCCAATGGTCTCTACGGTTACAATGATTTCTGCTGCTACCATATTATGTTTAGCGCTTGGCATTCCTCTTGGAATTTGGATGTCTCGATCAGACAGGGCGCAATCATGGATAACCCCAGTTTTAGATGTAATGCAGACTATACCATCTTTCGTGTATCTAATTCCAGTTGTAATGATGCTTGGAATTGGAAAGGTTCCAGGACTTATTGCGGTCTGTATATACGCAATGCCACCAATTGTTAGGTTGACAAATTTAGGCATCCGATTAGTTGATAAAGAGGCAATGGAGGCTGCTGATGCATTCGGAGCTACATACAGGCAACGATTATTTATGGTGCAAATGCCACTTGCGCTTCCTAATATATTTGCTGGGATTAACCAGACAATTATGATGGCCCTTGCAATGGTTGTTATCGCCTCCATGATTGGTGTTGCCGGCCTTGGATTGCCTGTACTTCAGGCTGTTCAAAACCAATTCTTATCAATGGGGTTACTTAACGGTTTGGCAATTGTTGCCTTGGCTGTAATATTTGATAGGGTTTCTCAGGCATTTGGAACTAGAATACAGAAACACCGCTCAGGAGACGTACTATGACGCATGATATTAAAGTTAAAATTTCTAACTTAACTAAAATTTTTGGACCTAAGGCGGATTCTGTTCTGAAACATGTTGATAATGGGATGGGAAAAGACGATCTTCTGAGAGAGCATAAGCATGTTTTGGGGTTAAGTAATATTAATCTTGAGTTAGCTAACAAGAATATTGAAGTTATTATGGGGCTCTCTGGATCTGGCAAGTCAACATTAATCAGGCATATTAATAGACTTATTGAGCCTACAGCTGGATCCATTATGATTGGTGGTGAAGATGTTATTCAGATGCCGATGGAGAAATTAAGGCAATTCAGGCAACAAAAAACTGCGATGGTATTCCAAAGTTTTGCACTCCTTCCACATAAAACCATTATGGATAATGTATGTCTGGGCGTTCACTTGCAGGGTGTAAAAGGGGATGACGCTATTACAAGAGCAAAAAAATGGATTGATCGAGTAGGATTATCTGGTTATGAGGACCGTTACCCATCCCAATTGTCAGGTGGAATGCAGCAGCGTGTTGGTTTGGCTAGAGCTTTAACTTGTGATACCGAAATATTAATGATGGATGAAGCATTCAGTGCACTTGATCCACTCATTAGAAGTGATATGCAAGATTTACTTTTAGAACTCCAACAAGAGCTCCATAAGACCATTATTTTTATTACTCATGATCTTGATGAGGCGCTCAAAATAGGAGATCGAATTGCTATCCTTAATGGTGGAGAGCTAGTTCAGCATGGTACCTCACAAGATATTTTAATGACACCAGCGGATGACTATGTAAGGGATTTTGTTAAAAAAGTTAACCGTTCCCATGTACTTCATGCAAAGTCAGTAATGACAAGTGAAAAACCAGCAAAGGGCTCTTCTAACATTAAAGTGAATGAAATGGATTCGGTTGATTCTGTTTTATGTGAAATGCTTAGACAAAATGCAGATTGTTGTGTAGTTCAAGATTCTAGTGGAGCTGATGTTGGTTATTTAAACAAGAAGGATATTGCCGAAGTTGTTCAGCCCCTGGAGGCAGTTATTGATTAGTGTTCTCTTGTTGAGCTGAAAGTTAATTGTGGGTGACGTTCAATAGTGAGTTGAAGATTGACCATACTTGGTGCAAGGTATGTCAGCATGCCTGCGCTATCAATGGCTATATTATTTCCAGCTTTTATTTTAAGTTGCTCTATGTCCTTGTCAGAGCCTGTGACCCACCTTGCTGTTGCTACATTAATCGTCTCAAATTGACAGTCAACCCCATACTCATATTTAAGCCTATGAGCAACAACATCAAACTGAAGTATTCCTACAGCTCCTAAAATTTGAGAGCTATTTGAAACAGGTCTAAAGACCTGAGTAGCTCCTTCTTCCGAGAGCTGATCGAGGCCTTTTTGAAGGGCTTTTGCTTTGAGAGGGTCTTTTAGTTGAGCTCTTCTAAAGAGCTCAGGTGCAAAGTTAGGTATCCCTTGGAAATTAATTTTCTCACCTTGAGTAAAGGTATCTCCAATTCCAATTCCTCCGTGATTATGGATGCCAATAACATCACCAGCATAGGCTAAATCTGTCGAGCTTCTCTCTCGGGACATAAATGTTACAGCGTTGGCAATTTTAATTTGTTTGCCGCTTGAAACTTGAAGAACCTTCATCCCTTTTTGATACTCTCCACTCACAATCCTCATAAAGGCAAGGCGGTCATGATGCTTGGGATCCATGTTGGCTTGAATTTTAAATACAAAACCCGTAAGTTTTTTTTCTTCAGGGAGTACGTTTCGAATATCACTCTCTCTTTCTTGGGGGGTTGGTGCATATTGAATAAAACCATCTAAAAGATTTTCAATACCAAAATTATTGATTGCTGATCCAAAAAAAACGGGCGTTTGTTTTCCTTCTAGAAAGTCATTAATATCGAAGGGGTTGGTAGTTCCTGTAATGAGTTCGATTTCTTCACGGGCCTCTTGTGCCAGCTCTTTACCTAAAAATTCATCGAGCTTGGCATTATCAATTCCATCAATTAAGGTATTGTCACCGATACTTGCATTCTTACCACTTTCAAACAGATAAACTTTGTCTTCTAGCAAGTGATAAACACCCTTAAAGCCTTTGCCCATTCCAATTGGCCAAGTGATTGGTGAACACTCAATATTTAAGACTGACTCCACCTCATCTAGTAACTCAATGGGCTCCTTTCCTTCGCGATCTAGCTTGTTGATAAAGGTTAATATTGGCGTATCCCTGAGTCTGCAAACCTCCATTAATTTAATGGTTCTTTGCTCAACACCCTTTGCAACATCAATTACCATTAATGCAGAGTCGACTGCTGTTAGTGTTCTGTAGGTATCCTCAGAAAAATCTTCGTGTCCAGGAGTGTCTAGAAGATTAATGACGTGATTATCATATGGAAACTGCATGACAGAGGAGGTAACAGATATTCCTCTTTCTTTTTCCATTTCCATCCAGTCACTCGTAGCATGCGTATTTGCTTTTCTTGCTTTAACGCTTCCAGCCGTTTTAATTGCACCACCATACAGCAAGAGTTTTTCAGTGACAGTCGTCTTGCCAGCATCTGGATGAGAAATAATCGCAAAGGTGCGACGTTTAGAGACTTCAGACATTATCTTTAAGCTTTAGGAAGGGTAACACCGGTTTGACCCTGGTATTTGCCATTTCTATCCTTGTAGGAGGTCTCACACATTTCATCTGATTCAAAAAAGAGCATCTGAGCAACACCCTCATTGGCATATATTTTTGCTGGTAGGGGAGTTGTATTTGAAAATTCAAGTGTTACATGGCCTTCCCATTCAGGCTCAAGTGGAGTGACATTAACAATGATCCCGCATCTTGCATAGGTTGATTTTCCGAGACAAATGACCAGGGTTGAGCGAGGGATCTTGAAATACTCAACAGTACTTGCTAGAGCAAATGAGTTGGGAGGGATAATGCATTCATCAGAGTTGACCTCAACGAAGCTTTGCTCATTGAAATTTTTTGGGTCAACAATGTTGTGATTGATGTTGGTAAATATTTTAAATTCTGTTGAGCACCTCACATCATACCCATAGCTGGAAGTACCATATGAGATGATCTTTTGATCATTCGCTCGACGGATTTGCTTGGGCTCAAATGGCTTAATCATATCCTCTTCAAGGGACATTCGTCGAATCCAGTTGTCTGATTTAATGCTCATAGGAATATATTTTACAGTTCAATAGTTAATGAGTTATCTAATCTTAATACTTGCTAAGCTGATTAAAACAAGGATCAATGTAACAATCCAAAAGCGCACAATAATCTTAGGCTCTTTAAGGCCCTTTTTTTCAAAGTGATGATGTATGGGAGCCATCAAAAAAAATCTTTCTTGTGTTCTCTTAAAGTAGCCAATTTGTATGATAACTGAGAGCGTTTCAGCAACAAATATACCACCCATCAGTATCAATAGAATTTCCTGATGAACAATGATTGCAATGACAGCAAGGATAGCACCTAGTGCCAGAGATCCAGTATCTCCCATGAAGATTTCTGCTGGATAAGTGTTAAACCAGAGAAAGCCAAACCCAGCACCAATAAGTGCTGCGCACAGAACAAATACTTCTCCAGTCCCAGGCATAAATGGCATATTAAGATAGGCTGAAAAATTATAGTTACCACCAATGTAGGCGAATACTGCTAGTGCACCGCTTATTAGTATCACAGGCATAATTGCCAGCCCATCAAGCCCATCAGTGAGGTTCACAGAATTGGAGCCGCCGACAATAGCAAACCAGCCTATAAGTAAAAACCCTATAGCATTTAGAGGAATGATAAGATCTTTAAAGAATGGAATGAGTAGCTCTGAGCCAATAGTCTTAGAGTTCAAACTCAACAACCACATACAGATTAATAGAGTTCCAACGGTTTGAGTCAAAAGTTTTTGTTTTCTGCTTAGGCCATCAGAGTTTTGTTTTTTAATTTTTAAGTAGTCATCAACAAAGCCCACTAAGCCAAAAAGGAGGGCAGTAGAAATTACAATCCATAGAAAAGGGTTTCGCCAATCTCCCCATATCAGAACACTGGTAAAAAAAGCAAAAAGGATTAGTACGCCGCCCATCGTTGGGGTGCCTTTTTTCTCTAAATGGGTTTCAGGTCCATCATCACGAATGACTTGCCCTATTTGGTACTGCAGAAGTTTGGATATGATCCATTTTCCTAGAAAAAGGGTTATAAGAAGAGCGGTCATCATTGCGAAAACTGCCCTCACTGTTAAGTAGCTTAGAACATTGAAGCCAGTGTCTAGTGATGCGAGAAAGCTTAAAAGCTCTAGAAACATATTTAATTGTCCTCAGCAGCTATAAGTATAAGATCAAAAATGATAAAAGCATCTTGTGGAATATTGCCGCTTGGGGCATCGCCAAATACAGACTCATAGGTTGCAATGACTGTTCTCTCTTCTCCAATCGTCATCTCTTGAGCATTCTCTTCAATAATGCTGATGATCTCACCATTACCAAGAATAAACGGAATAGGGCTCCCAGCAGCACGCATCACTTCACCCGTATTGGCTTTAAGGGCAATATCAACAGAAACGATTTGACCCTTATTGGGTGAAACACCATCACCTTGTTTGTTGACGCGAGTGAAGTAACCCAAATCGGTTTCTTTTGCACTAGGATAAGTTGAAGACACATAGGATTCAAAGTCCTGTTGACGAAGCTTTAGATTTGCAAGTATATTTTCATTAGCTTTTGAGATTAATGCATTAAATGAATCCTCATTGGCAGCAAATTGATTGGCTTCCTCTCCCACACGTTCGATTCTAACAGCTTCTAAAATGTCGCCTTGTTTAACTGAATTAACGACATCCATTCCCTCAACAACAGAGCCAAATACGCTATGCTTTCCGTCAAGCCAAGGCGTTGGGACATGAGTGATAAAAAATTGAGATCCATTAGTATTTGGTCCTGAGTTTGCCATCGATAGAACACCAGGCCTGTCATGAATGAGATCTGAAAATTCATCGGCAAACATATACCCTGGTCCGCCAGTACCATTCCCCTTCGGGTCTCCGCCCTGAATCATAAATTCATCGATAACCCTATGAAAAACCAATCCATCATAAAAACGGGTTCCAAGTTCTTTGTTACTTACCTTGGTTCCTTCAGATAGAGCTATGAAGTTGGTCACAGTGAGGGGGGCTTTTTTGTAGGCTAGCTCAACTGTGATTTCACCTTTACTCGTTGTCAGGTGAGCATATATTCCATCATCAAGATTTGCAATAGAAAAAGTGGAAAATAGGAGTGTAAAGATAACTAAAAGTCTTCTCATAATAACCTTAGAAAGAAAATGATTAATGATACCCAAAATCCTCAATATTTTAGCGCTGTTACGTTAAAATATGTCTATTAAAAATGTTTTATCATAACGCAGGTGTTGTGATAATTTATATACTTAAACTGAGGATTTTTTTATGTCTCTACTGATTACAGATGAGTGCATTAATTGTGATGTTTGCGTGCCGGAGTGTCCGAACGAGGCCATCTATATGGGTGAAGAAATTTATGAAATCGATGGAGATCTTTGTACTGAGTGTGTAGGACATTTTGATACCCCGCAATGCGTTGAAGTCTGCCCAGTGGATTGCTGCCTTCCCGATCCTGACAGGGTCGAGACGGATGAAGAGTTACTGGCAAAAATTAAAGACTAATTCCTGACTGTTTATAAGGCTTCTTTAAGGGCTGATAAACACAGATCAATATTTTCCTTCCTTGAAGTGTGACCCATTAGACCAATTCTCCATATCTTTCCAGCCAAGTCTCCTAGACCAGCTCCGATTTCTATGTTGTAATCATTAAGAAGAGTTGAGCGAACTTCTGCTTCATTTGTGCCTTCTGGAATAAATACACTATTGAGCTGTGGAAGTCTACTTGACTCATCAACAAGGTAATGAATACCAAGCTTACTTAACCCTTCTCTTAGTAAAAGATGATTTGATTGATGTCGCGCCCAGGAGTTTTCAAGTCCCTCTTCAATCAGCATAACTAAAGACTCATGGAGTCCATACAAGGTGTTGACCGGTGCTGTATGGTGATAGGCTCGCTTTGCTCCCTTTCCCCAGTAACCCATGACCAGGTTAAGGTCTAAAAACCAACTGGTAACTGGAGTGCTTCGATGTGTAATTTTATGAATGGCTTTCTCACTAAAACTAACAGGCGATAGGCCAGGCATTGCAGAAAGACACTTTTGTGAGCCCGAATAAATCGCATCTATGCCCCAATCATCCACTCTCAATTCTGATCCCACTAAAGAGGTTACTGCGTCAACAATTGTAATGCACCCGTGATTGTTTGCTAATTCACAAATTAGCTTTGCGTCTGATAGGGCGCCAGTTGAAGTTTCGGCATGAACGAAGGCAACAATTTTGGCATCAGGATTGTCAATTAAACTCTGTTCAACTTTTTGAGGGTCTACTGGTTTACCCCATTCGTCGTTTACGATGATGGCGTGACCACCAATACGAGTGACATTCTCTTTCATTCGAGAGCCAAAAACACCATTAATGCACACAATGACCTTGTCACCAGGTTCAACCAAATTAACAAAGCACGCCTCCATGCCAGCAGAACCTGGAGCTGAGATAGGCATAGTTAGCTCGTTTTCAGTCATGAATGCATACTGAAGCATCTGCTTCGTTTCATCCATCATTTCTATAAACGCAGGATCTAGATGTCCAATTGTCTGCCTTGCCATGGCACTTAAAATTCTTGGGTGAACATCTGAAGGGCCTGGACCCATAAGTAATCTATTTGGCGGAGAAAATGATTTCATTTTTTAATCTCGGTTGTTAGTTCATTCTTGAATCTATCTGACATATGTCACTTCAAAGCTAATAGAAACAATATATAATTTTTTTATAATTATCTTAGATACTGAAATAATAATTAATAATTAAATTCATAACCGCTTGAATTTAATTTTAAATAAATGTGTTTCATCTCACTATGATAGGAATATCCATAACAATTGAAGGCAAGATGTGTCAATAATTTCTCAGTTAACGAAGTCGTTACCAAAACACACAGTTATTAGTGGCGCTGAAAATACTCGGCCATTTGAATGTGATGGGCTGAGCGTTTATAAACAAGAGCCTTTGGCTGTTGTTTTGCCGAGTGAGGTCGGTCAAATTAAAAAGGTACTAGAAATCTGCCGTCAGAATAACACACCAGTCGTAACAAGAGGTGCTGGAACTGGGCTTTCAGGAGGCGCTATGCCCCTAAAGGATAGCGTTGTTCTGGGACTCTCAAAATTAACTAACATTATTTCTATCGATCAAAATGCTCGCACTGCAGTAGTTCAGCCTGGCGTTAGAAATTTGGCAATTAGTGAGGCGGCTGAGGAGTTCGGATTATATTATGCTCCAGATCCCTCGTCTCAAATTGCATGCACTATTGGGGGAAATGTCGCAGAAAATGCTGGCGGAGTTCACTGCCTTAAGTATGGACTCACAGTTCAAAATATTGAGTCTCTCAAAATCTTAACGATCGATGGAGATGAGTTAGTATTCTCTCGTCAAGATGACGGCTTAGGATTGTTGGCACTCATGACTGGATCAGAGGGGCTTTTAGGTGTTATTACTGAAATAACAGTTAAGCTCACTCCAAAGCCTGAACTAGCTAAACTGGTGATGGCTGGTTTTGACAGTGTCAGAGATTGTGCACAGGCGGTTGCTGATATTATCAAAAACGGCGTTATTCCGGCGGGTCTTGAGATGATGGATGAGTTTGCAATAGAGGCCGCTGAAGACTTTGCAAAACCAGGATACCCCTTAATGGCAAAAGCACTTCTTCTATGTGAATTAGACGGCTCTATTGACCTTGTGAATAACGATGTGAATGTAGTTAAAAATCTACTTTCAAAGGCGACTTCAATCAGAGTTTCAGAAACCGAAGAAGAGAGACTCCTGTTATGGAAAGGAAGAAAATCAGCATTCCCAGCAGTAGGCAGGATATCTCCAGATTACTATTGTATGGATGGAACCATTCCTAAGAGACACTTAGGTGATGTTCTTGAAAAAATTAATAAACTATCAAGACACTATAACCTGAGGGTTGCAAATGTTTTTCATGCGGGTGATGGTAACCTCCATCCATTAATATTATATGATGCAGGGATTCCAGGCGAACTAGAAAAAACAGAAGAGTTTGGAAATAAAATTCTTAAGATTTGTATTGAAGCTGGAGGAAGCATCACGGGAGAGCACGGTGTTGGTGTAGAAAAGTTGGATGCAATGTGTTATCAATACAGTGAGGCAGAGTTAGATGTTTTTCATCAAATTAAAGCTGCTTTTGATCCACACGCACTCCTCAATCCTGGCAAAGCAGTTCCAACCCTTCATCGCTGCGCTGAACTCGGCAATATGCATGTCCATCATGGTAATTTGCCTCATCCTGAACTGGAGCGCTTCTGATTATGAACTCCATTTCAGAGCTCCAAAAAAAAATAAGAAATGCTAGCCAACTAAGAATTACGAGTTCAGGTGATGAATCTGACGACGAGCTATTAAATATGTCGTCATACTCTGGCGTGGTTGAATATTTTCCAGAGGAGCTCGTCATTACGCTTAAAGCTGGAACATCCATCAAGGAGGCTAGAGAGGTCCTGGAAAAAAATAGCCAGGCATTCTCATTCTATGTGAATGATTCTGAAAAGACTATTGGATCAATTTATGCGACATCAGGTTCAGAGCTGTCCGACAGTGTTTTGGGGGTTCAAATTATTAATGGCAAGGGAGATCTTCTAAATTTTGGTGGTCAGGTGATGAAAAATGTAGCCGGTTATGATGTCTCAAGGCTTCTGGTCGGCTCATTAGGTAAGCTTGCTGTCATTACCCAGATCAGCTTCAAGGTTCTCCCAGAACAAGTTGTTAATAGATTAGATCTTAAAGAGGTTAAGAGTAAAACTGAATCTCCTATAAAGAGTGAAATTGAAAAAAAACTCAAGAGTGTGTTTGACCCTTATGGAGTTTTTATCTAATGCATATAGACTTAGCCAACAACGCAATCTCAGAATCAACTCAAGATAGAGCCAGTCAAATAATTGAGTCATGCGTTCATTGCGGCTTCTGCTTGGCTACTTGTCCAACATACCAGTTGTTAGGAGATGAGTTAGACTCTCCTAGGGGCAGGATTTATCTTATTAAATCTGCATTAGAGCAGAACCATTTCAGTCAAAAATCTTTGAGTCATATGGATCGTTGCCTTACTTGTCGATCCTGTGAGACAACTTGCCCTTCTGGCGTTGAGTATGGTCAGTTGCTTGAAATAGGGCGTGAAATGATGGAATCTAAGAGAGGAAAGCTGCAGGCACTGTATCGATACATCGTTAGAAAGACCCTCTTAACCCCATTACTCTTTAGGCCTATTGGGTATTTTCTTCGTCACTCCAAGGTAAGCTCAAAACCAATCAAACCCAATACAATAGACTCCTCTGTTCTTTTGATGGGAGGTTGTGTTCAGCCATCACTCGCACCAAACATCAATCACAGTATAAAAAATATATTGGCTAAATTAAATATTGAAGTAAGGGAGTCCTCTCAAAGTGAATGCTGCGGCGCCCTTGATCAGCATCTAGCCGCCTCTAACGATGCGCTAAAAAAAGTTAAACGAAACATTGATACCTGGATTTCACAGCTTGACTCCGGCGTTGAGGCAATCATATCCAGTGCGAGTGGCTGCGGCATAATGATTAAGGATTATCCTAATCTCTTTGAAGAGTCTGATTCGTATTATGAGAAAGCACTCCTTGTTTCCTCAAAAACTAAGGATATTGCTGAATTTCTTGCCAATAAAGATTTGAGTATGCTCAACCTAAAAGAGTTAAATATTAGCTATCATGAGCCGTGCACTATGCAGCATGGTCAAAAATTAGGCGGCCTAGTTGAGTCAATTCTTTCGGATTTTGGTTACATTAAAAAGACGGTCAAAGATTCACATATTTGTTGTGGTTCTGCTGGTACTTACTCGATTTTTGAGACTAAAATAGCCAACCAACTCAGATCAGAGAAAATTGAAAATCTAAATGCCTCAAAACCTAAAATGATTGTCACTAGTAATATTGGATGCCTAATGCACCTTCAAAAGGGAAGCTCGATCCCAGTAAAGCATTGGGTGGAGCTTCTTGATGTCTAGAAGAAGAAAGCTAAAAAGTAAGAGTTATGAAATTGAGATTGAGTCTTTATCTCATGAGGGCAGAGGTATCTCTCACATGGATAATAAGGTTATATTTACCCGAGGCGCTTTACCTGGAGAGAAGGTTATTGCCTCTAGGACCTTGTCTCGAGCTAAGTATGAGGAGGCGGACGTTACCGAAATACTTGAGCCTTCTTCTGACAGAATCGAGCCAAAGTGCTCGGTTTATGGAATATGTGGCGGCTGCTCATTTCAGCACCTATCGAGCGAAAATCAAATTAATGCAAAACAGGACTGGCTTCAAAGCGCCTTTAAGGGGCAAGCCAAGGTAGAGCCAAAAGAGTGGCTAAAGCCAATGCAGATTGGGAGCTGGGGCTATCGACGTAAAGCTCGGCTCGGGGTTCGTTATGTCGCAAAGAAAGAGAGGGTTCTGGTTGGTTTCAGAGAGAGAAAATCCTCATTTGTCACTGTCATGAGTCGATGTGAGGTTTTGCATCCCTCCCTAGGTGACAACCTTGAATTACTCTCAGAGTGCATAGAGAGGCTTAGCATTAAAGAGCATATTCCTCAAATCGAGGTCGCCATTGCAGAAAAAGACACCATTTTGATATTGAGGCACCTTCAGCCACTGACTAATAAAGATGAAGAGGTCTTGAGTGACTTCGCCCAAAAGCTTCAAATTACTTGGTATTTACAAAGTGGCGGGCTAGACACTATAAAGCCTCTAATAAATGCTGTTCAGCTTACTTACTCTATTCCAGATCATAGTATTGAAATGTCTTTTTTGCCCAATGACTTTACCCAAGTCAACTTTGAGCTCAATAAAAAAATGATTAATTTGGCAATAGATCTCTTGGAGTTAGATGAACAAGATAATGTCATTGATCTTTTTTGCGGACTTGGTAACTTCACACTCCCTATTTCAAAATATGTCAATAAAGTGGTTGGCATTGAAGGAGATCGAGGCTTGGTAGAGAGGGCAAAGGAAAATGCTGAGGCAAATAATATCTCCAATGCATCCTTTTATAAGGCTGATTTATTTGAGGATGTATCTGGTTTCGAATGGTTTAGAGGTCAAAATTATAATAAAGCATTAATAGATCCTGCTAGGACAGGGGCAATCGAGATTGTAGATCTTCTTCCTAAGCTAAATGTTGAGCGTTTGGTTTATGTCTCATGCAACCCAGCAACCCTTGCAAGAGACACTGCAAGGTTGATTGACCTAGGCTTTTATCTGGAGAATGCAGGGGTTATGGACATGTTTCCCCAAACAGCACATGTTGAGTCAATTGCACTTTTTACTCGAAAAAAATAAAGCATAGAGTATCATTACTCAAGAAATACCTTATAAGGAAATAGAATGGAATACAAAAGAAACTTACTTCCAAAAATGGCTGTTGATAGGTTAAATGAAAATCCAGATGCTGTATTGATTGATGTCAGAACAAGCGCTGAACATAAGTATGTTGGCTTTCCTGAAAATTCTATTTTAATTCCCTGGTTTGATGAGCCAGACTTAAACTCTGATCCTTCAGCTTTTTGCGAGGCAGTAAATAATCATCTTAGTGATCGTAGTGACATTTTAGGCACAGAATTGATTCTCATCTGCAGAAGTGGATTCAGATCGAATGAGGCTTTAAAGTGTCTACAAAGTAATGGGTTTACTTGTGTTTCTCATGTCGCGAGTGGTTTTGAGGGCGACTTAGACGAGAATGATCACCGAGGCAATCTTAATGGCTGGCGGAATGATGGGATGCCTTGGTCTCAGGGCTAAACAATCTCGAGCTTTGCGTAAGAACTAATAAGCCACTTTGTTCCTGCTTTTTGAAATTTGATTTGTAGTCTCATCGAATCACCACTTCCCTCGTAATTTAGGATTGTTCCATGCCCAAATTTGGCATGATTGACGACTTGGCCAATAGAATAGATGGAACTACTTGAAGTGGATACCATTTTTTGCGGTGAACTTTTAACGTCCTCATAAGCAGTTGTCGTATAGTCGCTATTTGGATTCTTAATGTAATTTAAAAAGCTTTTAGGGATTTCATCTAAAAACCTTGAATTAAGTGAATAAAAAGACTGGCCATGAAGGAATCTTCTACTTGCATAGCTTAGTGTCAGTGATTGCATTGCTCTGGTCATGCCGACGTAACAAAGACGCCTTTCCTCATCAAGTAAGTGAGGTTCATCTTTACTCTGCCTTGAAGGGAATAAGTCCTCCTCCAAGCCAACTAAAAAGACAACAGGGAATTCTAATCCTTTTGCAGAATGAACGGTCATTAACTGAACACTTTCTTGACTAGATTGATTCGATTCACCGCTAGAGTCAAGCGTTGCTAGAGCAATAAAACCCTGAGTTTCATTCATCTCGCTTTCATTCTCGTGAACATATTGTTTGGCTGCTGTAACTAACTCATCTAGATTTTCTCGTTTACTTCCAGCCTTATCAGTCTTATCATTGGCATAGTGAGCCATCAATCCTGACTGAAGAAGAATTGAGTCAACTTTTTCACTAAGTGTTAGATTTTTAGTGCTATCAATAAGCGCTTCAATTAGATGAATAAATCCTTGTAAGGCATTCCCTGCTCTGGCTGGAAGGCTTTCAATAATAGCAATAGATGATTGAAAGAGGTCGGTATGATTTTCAGCTGCATGGGATCTAATCTTTTCAATGGTGGATATTCCGATGCCTCGCGTTGGAAAGTTGACAACCCTCTCAAAAGCAATATTGTCAGAGGTATTTTCTGCAAGACGGATATAGCCCATTGCATCTTTTATTTCAGCGCGCTCAAAAAATCTGAGACCACCATAAATTCTGTAATTAATATTTCTTTTAATTAGGGATTCTTCAAAGACGCGAGATTGAGCATTTGAACGATAGAGTATGGCGCATTCACTAAGATTTTTTCCTTGATTAAAATGGTTCTCGATTTCACTTACTACATATTGTGCTTCCTCAGTTTCTGTTCGCGCATTAAAAATATTGATGAGATCTCCATCTCCTGACTCAGTCCATAATGACTTTTCAAGTCTATTTTGATTTTTTGCAATGAGAGCATTGGAAGCACTAAGAATGTTTCCAGTTGAGCGATAATTTTGCTCAAGCTTGATAACTTTTATCGGCTTGAAGTCGTTTTCTATCTTTTGTATGTTTTCAACTCTTGCTCCTCTCCATCCATAAATAGACTGGTCATCATCACCAACACAGAAGACATGATTATTTTGATTGTGCAGTATTTTTATAAATTGATACTGGATTCGATTGGTGTCTTGGAACTCATCTACCAAAATATGACAAAACTTTTTTTGATAATAATCTAATAAATTCTGATTATTCTTTAAGAGTTCATAGCTTTTAACCAGCAAGCCAGCAAAATCAACCAGATCATTGGCTTGACAATGCTTCTCATAGAGATCAAAAACCTTAGCACTCTGTTTTACAAAAAAGTTATAGCCTGCATCAATATTTTGAGGGAGTATGCCCTCATCTTTTTGTTGGTTAATAAACCATTGCACTTTTCGGATAGGAAACTTTGTATCATCAATACCGTTTTCTTTCATTAAGCGTTTAACAATTCGAAACTGATCTTGAGAGTCTAGAATTTGAAAGGTGGGTGATAACTTTGCCTCGAGTGGATGTGTTCTGAGAAGTCTATGAGCAAGGGAGTGAAAAGTACCAACCCACATCCTGCCAATGGGTTGTCTCAGAAGGCTGGTCAGCCTTTCTTTCATCTCATTTGCAGCCTTGTTCGTAAAGGTCACTGCAAGGATATCATCAACATGATGATTTTTTTCAGAGACTAGATAATGGATTCTATGGGTTAAAACTCTTGTTTTACCGCTTCCAGCGCCAGCAAGTATTAGGGCATTAACGTCTTCACTCAGGACTACTGACTGTTGCTGTTTTTCATTTAATCCGTCAGCAATAGGTGGTGAAATCATAATAGTTAATTGAATATAAAAAAGGCTTTATTTAAGCTCTAACTTTAAGCAAAAATCGCACTCAAATGAGTCAGTATAGATAAATTATAATCAGTAATTGAGTCATTATAATGTTGACTGATTATTTAATACTATATTAGAACATTCAGATGAATAAAACTTGGAATGAGAGTGTTAGAAGTTCTTTAAAAAATGCCAATGATTGTAATGAGTATTTTGATAATGATCGATTTCAAGATGGTAATTTTCCAATCAAGATCCCACTTGAATTTGCTAAGAGAATAGATAAAACTAACCCTTTAGATCCTCTTTTATTGCAAATTCTTCCTAAAGAACGTCAAAGTACAAAAGGTTTTATTGATTCGCCAGTATACGATGAAGAGTTTTCACCTGTGAAGGGCTTGATTCATAAGTATCCCTCTCGAGTTCTATTAATATCGAGCAGTGTTTGTGCTATCCATTGTCAGTATTGCTTCAGACAAAATTTTGATTATGACGATAATGATGTTTTAAAAAATTGGGCTGATATTCAAAGTTATTTATCAAAAAGAATTGAGGTTAATGAGGTTGTATTGAGTGGCGGTGATCCACTCACATTGAGTGATAAAAAAATTAACAAAATATTAAGGAAGATTGAAAGCATTCAACATATTAAAACACTGAGAATTCATACAAGAACAGCCGTTGTCATACCTTCTAGAATTACTGAGGAGCTTATAGCATCACTCAATCAAACAAAGCTCAAAGTTGTGATTGTTTTTCATATTAATCATGCTCAGGAAATATCAGATGAATTTGTTAATAACATAAAGGCTTTGCGAAATCATACATTGCTTAATCAGTCAGTATTTTTGAGAGATGTGAATGATGACGCTAAGACTCTAGCTGAACTATCCTATAAGCTTTTTGAGGCATCTATATTGCCCTATTATATCCATCTACTTGATAAGGTTTCTGGAGCAGAAAGTTTCTTCATTTCAGATAATCAGGCTCATAAGATTTATAAAGCTCTACAGAATATGGTGCCAGGCTATTTGTTACCTAAATTAGTTAGAGATGAGGGAGGTGAGTCTAAGAGATTGGTGATATAAATTTATCTAAATCTTCAATAGTTACTTCTCCCATAAATGTTTGTAGTAACTCTCCCTCAGGACTATATATTTGAGTTGTAGGCATTCCAACAATCTCACCAAAATTTGAGTATTCAGAGTCATTCTGATAATCATAAAGGACGATTGGATATTTGATATTAAAGCGTTCAATAAACTCATTAATAACTTCGATGTTAACTGGCTCAAAATCTAACCCTAATATCTCAACATGATCAGAATTTTTATTATAGAATTTTACAAATGCAGGAATCTCTTTTAAGCATGGAGTGCACCAAGTAGCCCAAAAATTAACTACCAGGTACTTCCCCTTTGTATTTTTTTCTGTATACACATTTCCCTTGATATCGGTCAATTTAAATGTTAGTTCAGGTTCTTGCTCGTACCATGGCATCAGAGGCTTTACCCAGTCAACTAATGAGTTAAGACTGAGTGCCTGGCTAGTATGAATAGGAGATATTAGCAAGAGTATAATAAGTAGTTTTTTCATGAGTTAAATTTATGAGTGCTAAGATTTATCACAATACGCGCTGCTCTAAATCAAGAGCAACACTTGCCATTTTAGAACAAAACGATGTTGACTTTGAGGTTGTTAATTACCTTGATACTCCTCCAAATGAGCAAGAACTTAAAGCTATCTTGAAGGATTTAGGAATCAGTGCTCGAGATCTCATGAGAAGGGGAGAGTCAAAATACAAAGAGCTTGGCCTTTCTGATAAGTCTCTCAGTGAAGATCATTTAATAAAAGCAATGTTAGAGTCACCCATTTTAATTGAACGTCCTATTGTTAGAACAGACAAAGGGGTTGCCATTGGAAGACCACCAGAGAATATTAATTCAATCCTGTGAGTTAATTCTTTAACTCCTATGGTATGGGTGGTTAGTCATTAAACTGTGGCCTCGATAGAGTTGCTCTACTAACAGTAATCTAGCCATGGAGTGAGTCAAAGTTAGGTTAGATAAGCTCCAAATCAAATTACATTTTTGTTTCAGCTCTGACGAAAGCCCATCTGCACCACCGATAATCATTGCCACACTCTCACCCTCAAGCTGCCACTTCTCAATTGATTTAGATAGCTCTTTGCTTGATTGCTGTTTACCTAGCTCATCAAATGCTATCAAAAGAGATGAGCCAGAGGCTGCATCTAGAATTAATTTCTCTTCTAGGTTTTTAGTATTTTCAGCACTAATTGATTTTCGGTTTTGAGACTCTAGAGCTGTGATTGTGAAATTATAGTTTTTAGGGAGTTGCTTCTTATAGTGTTCAATGCCATGGGAGATCCAGTCGGGCATTTTTTTTCCTATAGCAATAAGGTTAATCCTCATCTTTATCGATAGACCATAATTTTTCTAGTTTATAAAATTCTCTAGTTTTTTCGGTCATAACATGAACTACCACTTCTCCAAGATCAACAAGAGCCCATTCGCTAGACTCAGTACCTTCAGTTCCTAGGACTGGCATATTAAGCCTTTTGGCTTCGCTACTGACATTGTTAGCTATGCCTCGGACATGCTGAATAGATCGTCCAGTTGTGATAATAATAGCCTCCATATCATCACTCTGTTTCATAATATTGAGAGTTACAATTTTCTCTCCTTTTAAATCATCAATAACATTTTCAACAACTTTTATTTGTTCAGCAAGTTTCATATTTTTTGTAAAAAATTTATAACAGAAGAGGGCATTAAATTATCAAGATTTTGATTGCCGGCAATTTTACCTCTAATATCGCTAGATGAAATATCTATAAGCTGTGCATTAGAGAAATATAAAAGACCATTTGAATTGGCCCTTAACTGATCAATATTATCTGCTATCTTAAAAGTATCAAGATTCTTATGACTGGGCTGATCTCCATTTCTCGGAAGGATAATCATATGAACAAGCTTCGAAAACTCATCCCATTGTTTCCATGTTTTGAAGTTTACAAAGCTATCCATGCCAATAATAAGACAAATTGTCTCTTCTTTGTGAATCTCTACTAGCTCTTTAAGAGTGTCAATCATATAAGAGCTTCCACCACGAAGAATTTCCCTTTTATCAATCTCAAGTTCAGAAAAATCTTCAATTGCAAGGCTTAACATCTTAATTCTTTGATCAGATGAATATTTAAGAGAGCCTTTATGTACAGGTTCATAGCAAGGCAGAAGAAACAAGCGTTTAATAGCCAGTTCATTCTTAATTGAGGTTGCTGTTTTAAGATGTCCTAAATGAACGGGGTCAAAGGAGCCGCCATAAATCCCTATCATAGTAGGGCATTTACCTCATCTAGTGTCATTGGTGACATTGGGTATGTTCTTGTTGAGTCATGAACATGCATTCTATAACGGACAAATGTGTCTTCATCCTCAATTAACAAGAAAGGATTAGCCTTTTTTTGTTCAGCAATCGTCGTTGTAATTTCTGAGCCATAGTTATGTCCACATAGTAAATGAATATCATCAGGTACCTGAGCCATTAATTTTTTTAAAGAGTGGAATAACGTGACTGGATTTGATCCAGCAAGACTACAGATTCCAACACCATATACAAATAATGTATCGCCAGCAATAAGATGTTCATCAAGAAGATAGCAGACACCACCAGCTGTATGGCCAGGAGTTTCAATAATTTTTATTTCAATATCACCAAGCTTAATCACATCCCCATCATCAACAGTATGAACTGGATTTTCAATATTGAGGTAGGGAACCTCATTAACACCAGCAGTAATTTTTGCGCCAGTTTTATTAGCAAGGTCGTCTACTGCATTCGTATGGTCGCCATGCCAGTGCGTTATCCAGATGTCCGTAAGTGTATAACCTTTATCCTTAATTTTCTTTAAAAATAAATCAGGCTCCCATGCTGGGTCTACAATTGCGCATGTTTTGGTAGCTTTATCAAAGATAAAATGAATTGAATTTTCATAGGCGCCGATATGATAAAGCACCTCGATTGAGTAATTATTGCTGTTATATTTTTTTTCCATAATAGTACTATTTTACCAATTTTGACTTGACTGAAATGAGATACAGATTATAATCTACGGTTTTGCTAACAACCCGGTTTTTTGGGGCTATAGCTCAGCTGGGAGAGCGCAACACTGGCAGTGTTGAGGTCGGCGGTTCGATCCCGCCTAGCTCCACCATAGCAAAAATGATTTTGTCCGGTTCGTCTATCGGTTAGGACTCCAGGTTTTCATCCTGGCAAGAGGGGTTCGATTCCCCTACCGGATGCCATTTTTTTTGATTAAGTAAGTTAAATTTAACTTACTTTTTCAATTTAAAATCCTCTAAAATTTTTTATGTCCCGTTCGTCTAGTGGCCTAGGACGCCAGGATTTCATCCTGGAAACAGGTAGTTCAAATCTCCTACGGGACGCCACTTAAAGACAAATCTTTTGATATTCTTTTATTCATTTAAGTTTCAGGATTGATTTGACCTAAATCACCTTTGATTATTACTCAATTTACTCAATGCAATTGTTGTTATAGTTTAATTATTGAAATATTCATTAAAGGGGTTTTATGAGTCATATTATCTATGAGCCAGTTAAACAAAGGCTTCAGCGAAGTGAATTGGCTGTTCCTGGATCTAGTCCAAAGATGTTTGAAAAGGCTTTACAAAGTTCTGCTGATTATGTCTTTTTAGACCTAGAGGATGCAGTAGCTCCAGACGATAAAATACCCGCTCGACAAAATGTAATTGATGCCATTAATGATCTTGACTGGAAAGGCAGTGGCAAAACGATTTCAGTTCGAATTAATAGTATTGATACTCACTATATGTATCGGGATGTAGTTGAGGTTGTGGAGCAGGCTGGGAGTAAGCTTGATACCATTTTACTTCCAAAAGCAGGAACAGCATCTGATGTGTATATGTTGTCAGCGATGCTTAATCAAATAGAGACAGCAAAAGGCCTAAAAAATAGAATTGGAATTGAGATTCTGATTGAAACTACATTAGGTATGGCTAATGTGATGGAGATTGCAAAGCAAGGGCGAGATGAAAGACTTGAGGCTATGCATTTTGGCGTAGCTGATTATGCCGCAAGCTGCAGAGCCAGAACAACTGTTATCGGTGGTTTGAATCCAGATTATCCTGGTGATCAATGGCATGCTGGATTGTCCCAGATGTTAGTTGCGTGCCGTGCTTATGGACTGCGTGCAATTGATGGGCCATTTGGAGATTTTAATGATCCGGAGTCTTACAAAGATGCAGCACGAAGGGGCGCAGCTCTTGGGTTTGAGGGAAAATGGGCCATCCACCCATCTCAGATTGAGCTTGCTAATGAGGTTTATACGCCACCTAATGAAGAAGTTTCTCATGCAAAGCAAATTCTGATTGCTCTTGATGAGGCGGCAAAAGCTGGAAGAGGGGCGGCCCAACTTAATGGACGTATGATCGATGCAGCATCCGCTAAGATGGCTGAAAATATTGTGAATACAGATAACGCAATTCATGGAAAGGTCTAGGTGTAGTTATGAATATTCATGAATATCAAGCCAAAAAACTCCTTGCTAAGTATGGGGTTCCAATTCCTAAGGGAGGTATTGCACACTCAGCAACAGAGGCAATTTATCAGGCTAATGAATTGGGTGGAAATTCATGGATAGTTAAAGCACAACTGCACTCTGGTGCAAGAGGAAAAGCGGGTGGAGTTAAATTATGTAAAAGTCATAGCGAAATTTCTGAATTTTGTGACAAGCTACTCGGAAATAACCTAGTCACCAATCAGACAGGCCCTCAAGGAAAGATGGTTTCCAGTATCTATGTTGAAGAGGCTAGTGACATCAGTAAAGAGCTTTACTTTAGTATTGTTCTTGACCGTGCTACTCAGAAAGTTACTCTCATTGCCTCAACTGAGGGTGGCATGGATATTGAGAAAGTGGCTGAGGAGACACCTGAAAAAATTGCAAAAATTGTTATTGATCCTGCAGTTGGCATGCAACCCTTTCAATCTAGGCAATTGGCCTTTACGCTTGATCTGCCAAATCAGGCGGTTGGAGTTGCAAGCAGAGCAGTAATGAAATGTTATCGTGCCTTTCGAGATACTGACGCCAATTTATTGGAAATTAATCCATTGGTTTTAACATCAGATAATCAAATATTAGCTATTGATGCAAAGATGACATTTGATGCTAATGCCCTATACCGTAGACCAGAGATTTTTGAATTCCGCGATAAGACTCAAGAGGATCCTAGAGAAACCAATGCTGCAGAGCATGATCTAAGCTATATTGGATTGGAAGGAAACATAGGCTGTATTATTAATGGTGCAGGATTGGCAATGGCCACCATGGATATGATTCAGCATGCTGGAGGAGAGCCTGCTAATTTCCTTGATATTGGCGGCGGCGCATCACCTGAAAGAGTAGCAACATCGATTGAGTTAGTTCTTTCAGATCAAAATGTTGAAGCCATACTAATTAATATCTTCGCAGGAATAAATCGCTGCGATTGGGTAGCTCAGGGAATCGTCGATTTATTAAATAAACGTGATATTAACATTCCTTTAGTTGTTCGTTTGTCTGGAACAAATGTTGAAAAAGGACAAAAAATTTTAAAAGATAGCGGTAAGAAAGTTATTACAGCAAATACTCTAGCTGATGCAGCTCATAAGGTTGTTGATGCCTGGAAGGATAATCATTAAAGGTTGAGATATGAGTATATTTATTGATGAAAAAACACCAGTATTAGTTCAAGGGATTACTGGGAGAATTGGCTCTTTTCACGCCCAGGAAATGATTGATTATGGAACCAATGTGGTTGCTGGAGTAACACCTGGAAAAGGAGGTATGACCCATCTAGGTATCCCCGTATTTAATACTGTTGAGGAGGCTGTTAAGGCAACAGGTGCAGAGGCTAGTATTGTTTTTGTACCACCAGCTTATGCAGGTGATGGAATTATGGAGGCTGCTGAATCTGGGATTAAATATTGCGTTAGTATTACTGATGGCATACCAACGCATGATATGATCCGAGTAAAGCGATATATTAATAGTGCTCAGCCAGATGAGAGAATGATATTGACCGGTCCAAACTGTGCTGGAACTATTAGCCCAGGTAAAGCTATGATGGGAATCATGCCAGGGCACATCTATATGAAAGGCAAAGTTGGCTTAATTGGAAGATCTGGTACTTTAGGATATGAGGCAGCGTCTCAAATGAAAGAGTTAGGTATTGGTATAAGTACAGCTGTAGGTATTGGTGGAGACCCAATCAATGGAAGTTCTTTTGTAGAAATACTTAAGCATTTTGAAAAAGATGATGAGACTGAAGCTGTTTTGATTATTGGAGAAATTGGCGGCCCTCAGGAAGCTGAAGCTGCAGACTACTTTAAAAATAATATGAGTAAGCCAATGGCTGCCTATGTTGCCGGTTTAACTGCTCCACCTGGACGCCTTATGGGGCATGCAGGAGCGATTGTAAATTCCAGCGGAGAGAGTGCTGCAGAAAAAGTAATTATGCTTAAAGATGTAGGAATTCTGGTAGCACCAACACCTTCAGATATGGGTATTACAATGGCAAAACTATTAAAAGCTAACTGAGATAATAGTCATTCTGAAGAAATAGATTTAATCTCTATTTCAGGCTCAGTAGACATTCTTAATTTGTTAGCTAAAAACCAAACTACTCCAACACCTAATGCCCACCAAATAATTTGCCATGCCCAGATGGATGGCATTCCAAGCATCCAATCCTCATAACCATTGTTTGGCTTTCCAAAAACAAAGTTACCAAATATAGATCCAGGCCCTATAGCAAAGAACATCCAAACCATTAATAGAAGACCTCCAACAGGTTTAGACCAGCGGTCATTATTTTTCCTAATACTATGCTCTCGAATAAAAGAATGGAATTTCTCTCTGTGCTCCCTATCTGGATCATTATTAGTCAAAAATGACATAATTAAACAAATGGAAATATTAAAGAACATTCCCCATACAGCTGAATGAATTGTCCAGGGCCATACCCCCCATGGAAGTCTTCCACCAGTTAATTTTTGTCCTAATGTATCAGTAAAAACAACAACAATTAGCCCGATAATTAATCCAGCAATTGCTGCATTTTTCGTTATCCATGGAAACCAAGTAATACTTAATAATGATGGCCAGAGTTGAAATGAAAAAGCAATCGCTAAACCACCAAGTAGAAGTGTGGCTTCCATAGAAAAAGAAGCAAGCAACATTCCACATAAAAAAACTAAAGCAGTAAAAATTTTTGCAGACTTAATTTGAAGTCTGTAATCTGCATCTTTGTTAAAGTATTGAACATAAATATCTCGACATAGAATATTTCCTGTCGTAAACATAAACGCAGCAGCGGTAACTTGTAAAGCAGCAACTGCACAAATTGTAAGAAAGCCAAACATCCATGGCGAAGAATTGCCTATAAGCTTTATATAATGTATGACTAATTCTGTATATTGCTCTTTAGATAGCTCGGGTAAGTAATTAGCTACTGCAAATCCAGCTTTATTTACAGCACTACTTGCCCCAAGTAAATTTGCACTGACTCCTTGTAGTGTAGAAAATAAAAGCATAATAATGCCGACACAAGCTGCAGCTCCCCATATTTGATGAATTGAGAACCCTTTAGGAGATTTGCTCGTAAATCCCAACATTGTGAAAGTAGGTGAAGATTGGATTCCCATAACTGACATCATAAATGTAAGAGTCATAATTGCTGTCCAAGGACCACCTTTTGGAGTTTCTACTCCAATACCGTCAGTAAATTGAATAACACCAGGAATTGAAAAATATCCAGGGAAGTTTCCACCGCCCATTCCTTTTGTTTTTCCAAGATGACTAGTTAGGCTTTTAGCCATATTTGCTAAACCTTCATTTAAATTGTCAAAACCACCAACAAGATTAAGAGCAATAACCCCCAGTAATATCATTCCAAGAAAAAATAATATAGTCTGAACAACTGAAATTTTTGCAATAGCCTGCATTCCCCCCATAATTGAATACAAAAGTACAAATCCAGATAATGACCACATAGCTACATTTCGAGAAAAAATACCGTTAGTTAGTTCACTTATCAAAAATCCTGAAGAGCCAAAAAGAAGTGCTGCAAAAGGTATGCCAAAAAGCAGAGCTATCCCTACAGAAATGATTCTTAAAGTGTCATCTTTAAAGTATGCTGCTAACATTTCACCAGCTGTAGTATAGCCAAATCGTCTTCCAAGCATCCATTGCCTTTTAAGTAGGACAACACCTGAGATTGCAACAGCTATTGCAAAAAATGAGGTGTTTGCAAATTGAAAGCCATCCCTAAAAATAAGCCCTGGATGAGCAATAAAAGTCCATCCAGCAAAAGAAATTCCGGTTGCTGCTATAGCAAATACCCATGGTGAAAGATTTCGTCCAGATAAAAAATAATCATCCCCGGTTGATATTTGTTTTGAGGCTCTAACCCCCCAAAAAAAACAGTAGGACCAGTAAAGGACCAAAAATATAAATATCCATGTTATTGCTTCAATCATTATATTTATATTCCTGAGTTAAGTAATTAGATATCATCATGAATTCAATATTAAATTTGTGTTCTTATGTGCGGGGATCTTGCATATAAAGCTACCATTGGCAGTATTAGAAGACCAAAGACAAATTGTTGCCCCTCATAGCTCAATCCAATACCAACTAAAAATGATGAAAGGACTTGCAATACAAGAACACCAATTACTGTAAAGCCATACCCTCCTTTCCCTCCAAGAAGAGAAGTACCTCCAACAACAACAGCTGCTATTGTTTGAAAAAGATAAGGGCCACCAACACCTACAAACCCACCACCACTCCAGCCTAATAGTAAAATACCAGTAAGCGCAGAGACAAACCCACCAATTGCAAATGCTCCAATCCAGTATGCTCTTTCTGAAATAGATAATCTTGCTGCTGCAGTTCGATTTCCACCGACTGCATATAGACTTCTGCCCCAAGTTGTATTCGATAGGGCAATAATCATAATGATCGATGCCACAACCCAGATCACGACTACAGGAGGGATACTAACCCCAAGAAAAGTTCCATTTGTAGCAGCAATATTTGATAACCATTTTGGAACTACGCCAAAAACACTACCTCCAAAGTCTGAACCAATAGTCGTTAGTGCTTGAACAGCTCCAGTCACAACAAAACCAACACCAAGAGTTAGAATAAGTGCTTGCCCTTGAAGTCGAAAACTTAATAAACCATTAACTAGTCCAACTCCTAAACCCATGAGGAGTACTGCAATAATACAAATCCAAGGGGGTATGCCGAGTGTAATTAAGTACATCAAACCAATATTTGCAGCTCCAATTACAAAACTTACTGATAAATCTAAGCCTCCAAGAAGTACAACTAGAGTTTGTCCAATGCATGCAAGCCCAAGAAAAGAGGCAAAAAGAAGCATAGACTTAAGATTTAAAGTTGATATAAAGCCATCTACAATAAGAGAGCCCATAATAAAAAGTCCAATTAGGACTGCTAAGCCCATAAGTGCACTTTTATTATTTTTTGCTACTGAATTAGTGATTATCAATACTAGGAGTGTTAGAAAAAATACTACTAATGAGAGGATATTTTGCCATTGGAAAAAATCATCCATAGCAAAAGCAAGTGCAACAAATGCAATAATCATTGCTAGTATTCCAATTATTGCTCCTCTATTACTTTTGATAAGAAAACTAAAATAACTATCTGTCTGATCTGAGTCTTCAACTTCCTGGATCTTTTGATCTAAATTATTTTCGTTGAGTGTTTCATCAGCATCATAGAAAGTTTCATTATATGTCCACCTTACTGATAGATGATGCCAGCCCCATAGTATTGAACCAAAGATTGCAACTGTATATAGCATAACAAGTTGCGAAGGAGTATCATCAAAAAATCCTAAAACAGCACTTATAGCTGAAACTATTACGGCAATAATGAATCCTAGCCATTTATAAAACGAAAAAGCGGCTTTTCCCATTCTATTTACACGCATTTCTATTCCAGTATGTAAAAGATATTTTCATGATTTATCCCTCCCACTTACTTATAGCATCATCTTTATGATCACCGATAATGTAAGTACTAATAATGTGCATTACATTTGGAGCAGAAATAACTGTAATAGCAATAATGACAATGAGTTTCCATATAGGTACACCTATTGCAAAAAATAAGCCACTCCAGGCTAAAGTAGCAAAAATAGGAATATACCAATATTTCCAAAAGCTTTTGAAGCTCGTCTCTTCCATAGCAATACGTAAAAATATTTGTAGCAATACGATAATAATTGCTATATAAGCTATCTCAGTAACTACTGCCATACCAGCTGATTCAATATTGACCCTTATTGGAGTGGAATATTCAATTAATTGAGCTGGCACACTTTCTAAGCCAGTAGGAATAATAGGGTTTGAATAGTTGGTTATTGAGCTCAATGAAGGGTCAATAGCAACTGCGCTATTACCAACAAAGAAATACATAATAATTAACGTAACTATAGAAATGCCACCAATAAATAGATTGTTTATATTTTTAATTTCTGTATGAACTAAAGGTATTGTAATTGTAAAGAGGAGAGCTGAAACAAGGAGAATTGCATAAATCTCACCAGAAAAACTGCTCATTAAATAACCCTTGTCAGCATCTTGAAAAAATACAGCTCCAACTGCAATAACAGGTATTAATGAGATAAATAAAATCATTGCTATACGCTTAATATTCTTTTTAATTCCTGGCAGCATAGTAAGAATCATCAATGATGATAATAAAACTACCCCAATAAAACCAATGAATAGTGAAGTTGATTTACTTAATGATTCTGATGAGAGAGAGACTTGCTCTAAGCCAAATATACTCATTGAGTAATATTCCAATCCAATTGTGGCTGGTGTGAATACAGCATCTGTTGCCTCTGGATTAAATATTAGACCAAAAGCAGTAATGATTAAGATAATCAATAATCCAATCATTGGGGCACTGATATGTTTAAAAACCATCTTAATAATATAAGCACCCACTACTACTCCAATTATCATAAAGAACATAATTGTCCCTGCTGACAAGGTTTCCTGTTCAACTGCTGCAACAAAGGCCTTATATCTCTTTACTCCAAAGGATTTATCCATTGCTACGCTTACCATAACTCCTGCTGAAATAATCCCCATTACTAAAAATACTAATCCTGGAGAGAGTCCGCGAGCTCGTTTTTGAAGAAATGGAATTGCAATACTGATTAATAATGAAACAACTAACATAAGTCCATAGGACATATCAGTAATAAAGCTTTGCATTTTTCCAAAGTTAAAGGTCGAAAGTGCAAAAGTAATCAAAAATATATTTAGTGAGCCAAGAAGAGCTCCAAAAGCACTTCCACGACCACCTGCTAAATTGGCTCCACCAAGCACAAGTGCAGTAACGGCCATCAATGTATAGGTTGTTCCTTGACTTGGATCACCAGAGCTAATTAATGAAGTAAAAGTTATTGCAGCAAGTCCTGCGTAAATACCTCCTACGACGTGAGCTCCTATTCGTACCATGTTGACATTAACACCACTTGTATAAGTTGCACGCTCATCTGAACCCATCATTTTTAGATTTCCCCAGAATGCCGTTTGAGCTAAGAGGTACCAGCCTGCTGTTGCAACGATTAATATTACGAGAACAGGAGAAAAAATAGAGGTTCCAGCACCCCAACTGTACATCCAATCTGGCGCTAATCCTGATGGTCTAGGCATAATTATAAGATTCAAGCCCACAAGTGACAGATAGCCACTTAAGGAAACAATAATTGGCTGGACACGAACAAAAACAATGATTAAGGCCATCAAAATTTGATACGCTATACCAACGCCAATCGCATACAAGAAGATTGCAATCGGTGACTCTATGAAGCCTATGCCAATCAGTTGAATCATTCCGACATTTATAAATCCAATTAATGGACCAATTGATAAGTCCACCCCGGCTCTTCCAGCCATAACGATTACCGTCAGTGCATAGGTCGCAAGAATTAATGGAGCAACTACAATTATTAAGCCACCAAAACCAGTACTTGAGACTAGATAGGGTCCTCTAATTACTGCGAATATAAGCAATAAAAAGAAAATTACAATAGGCACTATAAGATAGGTACTAGCACCTGAATTTGACTCTTGTTTTTTTGTTAATTCCATTTTAATATTTTTTCAATCAATAACTTTTAATCTTTTGAAGATTGGTCTTTAGTGATTAGTTTTTCAAATTTTTGGATATCTTCCTCACTATATTCATGAGTACTGGATGGATCTGATTTTGAATTACTAATAGCGGCATTATTACTTTGTTCTTTATCTATATTATTAAATTCTTTTTTAGTTTCATTAGTGGCTTTATTGAAAAGCTCCTCATCAGATGCAGAATAAGCTTCCGTTTTTTTAATTTGTACTGATCTAGAACTGCGCTTACTGTTGTTCAACTCCATTAACTGTTCAAATTGATTAGAATCATTCTGAGAATATTCAATGGAATCACTTAAATCATTAGTAGCCATTGGCTCAATCTTTTTGCTTTTTTTATTTTTACTTTCTGAAGAGTTTAATATTGAATTGAAATGCTCTTCATCAGTTAAGGAAAAATCTTGATTTTTAGTTTTAACTGAGTAAACTTTTTCATTGTCTTTTTTGAAATATTTGCTTACGTTGTATCTACTCACATCATTCTCCAATTTATTTTTTTTAGGATGTTCTGATTTATTTGATTGTTCATCTATTTTTGATTCAAAGCTATCCAATTTAAAACTTTCATCTTTATCTGAATTTTCATTTTGAATATGTCCAAACATAGATTCCAGAATTCCATCAGCATTTATTTGTTGGTCTACGAATGTTTCAAAGATACTTCCATTCCTGAATACAATTACACGTGAACAAAAACCTATAAATTCTTCAAGTTCACTCGACATATATATAACTGAATTTCCATCATCAGCAAACTCTCTGAGTTGTTTATAGAGATCTCTTTTAGTTTGAAGGTCAATACCACGAGCTGGGTCTAATAAAACTAAAGTCTTTGGATGAGAGGCGAATGCACGACCAAGCATTACTTTTTGCTGATTCCCACCACTTAGTGAAGTAATTAAATTCTCTTTAGCGCCAGCCTTTATAGCTAATCTTTCAACTTCCCAGTCATAAATATCATTTATTCCACTCCATTCGATTAATCTAACACCAGGGATGTTGGTATTTTGCTTGTACATAGATATTGCTAAATTTTCAACAATACTCAGATTTGGTAAAATTCCCTCTCTCTTTCGATCACCTGAAACAAAAGCAATGCCATGCTTTTTTGCATCCTCTAGGTTATTAATTGAATAGTAATCCTGTCCATGATTGATACTAACTTCAGTAACACCGTCATTAGCATTTGCAATGCCAGCTAATATGCGGACAAAATCATCTTGACCATGACCATCGAGGCCAGTAATTCCAACTATTTCCCCCTTAAGTAGTTTGAAATTAGATTCTTTACTATCAGCCCAAACTCGCATTTTTTGGGTTCTTAAGGCAACTTGAGAGTGAGAGGTTTTATGAGCTTCTTGTTTAGCCACATCTTTACTTTGATCCTTGCCAGTCATTAACTGTAAAAGATTTTTTTCAGTAATTTCACTTTTTTCTAATACCCCAACATCCTTTCCATCTCTCATTACGGTGCATCGATCACTTATTCTTACTAACTCGGCAATTCGATGTGTAACTATTATGATTGCTGAACCCTTATCACGTAACTCTCGCATTTTATTAAAGAGACGTTCAGTTGAATCGAAATCTAAGGCAGCAGATGATTCGTCAAGTATAAGTAAATCTGGTTCACTTAAGAGACCTCTAGCGATTGTAATCCATGCTTTAGTACTCAGTGGTAAATTCCCTGCAGGCATTAAAGGGTCTATATCTTCATCAGCTAGTTCACTTAATAAAGTTCTGGCTTTATCTTCTTTGTCTTTATCAGATAAAGTTTTGGAGAAAAAACCATCAATACCTATAAATAAGTTATCGACAATTGATGCTTCATCAGCAACAAGAACTTCTTGGAATACCATTGAAACTCCTAAATCACGAGATTCTTTTGGAGTAGATGGGTGATGACCATTAATTGATACTTTTCCTGAGTCAATTGGTAGGACACCTGCTAAGACTTTAGCTAAAGTACTTTTGCCGCATCCATTGCCACCAATAATTGCATGAATTTCACCAAAATAACCTGTGAAAGAGACATTATCTAAGGCTTTTGTTACTCCAAATGACTTGTTGACATTCTTAACATGAAGCTCACCAGGAAATTTAGTAAGTGTTTCTGATGTGTTTGAAACATTATCTTGTAATGTGCTTTCAACTTGATCGATCACTGAAATAAGCCCCTGCATTGCAACAAATAAAATTACTCTAAGCTAATGGTTATTTATTAAGAAGGTTTATGTGACCATAAATTCTATCTATAACCATCCAAAAGTATAGGTCTAGTTTACTACTATGACATACCATAGTCAATAGTATGTATATATTTATACTTTTATATAAGATTAGCGAGTATTGGTGTTACAATGTTTGATAGAAAAAGTAACATTATTTGTTAGTTAATCTAAGTCTCTTCAATAGTATAAAAAATATGATCACACGTTTTGTAAATTATTTTATAAGCATAAAACAATTTTTTATAATCTCGTTTATTAAGGCTGGAGTGCTTCCATGGTTTTTAGGGGTTGCATTGTTAACATTCTCATTAGCTAGCGATAATTTCTTAACTACTCAAAATATAATGGGAGTTGCTAGACATTCCACTGACCTTATTCTGGTAGCTATGGCACAGATGATTGTAATGCTTACTGCCGGACTAGACTTTTCAGTTGGCGTTATTCTTGCGATGACTTCTGTTGTGGCATCAATGACTATGGTCGCATTATGGTCTGGGTATGGAACAGGCTGGGAGGCAATATTTATAGGATGTTTAGCTGGATTATTAATAGGGGCATGTATTGGTCTTGTTAATGGCCTTGGTGTTGCTTTCTTAAGGGTTCCTCCCTTCATTATGACTCTTGGGATGTCTTCAATTATTTTTGGTTTAGCGCTTACTATTACTGGTGGTATACCGATTTATGGTGCCCCTGAATCATTTACTAATACTTTTGGTTATGGCACTTTCCTAGGGATTTCACTATCAATATGGGTGACCTTATTTTTTATTGGAATAGTATATATTTTCTTGAATTTGACTAAGATGGGAAGATACTTTTATGCAATAGGAGGAAATGTTAGGGCTGCTGAGTTATCAGGAATTAATATTCGAGTGTATATTGTAAGTGCATATGTTTTTTCAGCAATTATAACAAGTATTGCAGCTTTGCTAATTACTGCAAGATTAGAGACTGGTGAACCTAATATTGGCGCTAGCTACCCACTGCTTTCTATCGCTGCTTGTGCTATTGGAGGAGTAAGTCTTCTGGGGGGAGTAGGAAGAGTTCAAAATGTTGTTTTAGGAGCGTTCTTTATTATTTTAATACAAAATGGTATGAACCTTATGAGGGTTGGTTCGTATCTGCAAATGGTTGTGATTGGCGCATTACTAATTGTAGCTATTAGTGCTGAATATTTTCGTCAGCAGATGTTAACAACGGTAAAAAATTAGTTGTTTTTGAGACTATGAGCTCCCTTAATGCCTTAAGTTACATTTTTATGTTGTAAGGGCCTAAAAAAAATATGGGTAAAGCTCAAAAAAATCTTTTTAATAGACTATCTCTTAATCAAAAAATCTTAGTCTTAATCTTTATCGAAATTATTGGTTTTATTTCATTAATGTTTGTGTCTTTTGCCCAAATTGATACTGTATCTAGCGAAACAAAAAAAATGTCTTCTATTACTATTCCTTTGATTGAGTCTGTGCATTCTATTGATGAGAGCGTATACAAGCAAAGTTTAAGCGTAAATGAGTTATTTATAACAACAACCCAAATCGTTAATCAAGATTCAGATAAAACTTCTTTCTATGAAAAATACCTTCAATTATTAGATAGTAATTTATTATATGATGCATTTTCACTATCTAGTCAAAAGTTAAAGGAATCCATTGGAGATACTGAGGCCTTTATTAGAAAAGTTAGAAGTGAGGAGACTGATGAGAGCGGAATCATTGCCTCTAACCAAGAAAAGTTACTCATAGAGCTCTATGAGTTAAGAATAATAGCCCAGCAATATAATCAACTAGTAATGGGTAAATTATTTCCTGAAAAGAATTTAGATATTCTAAGTCTTAGAATTGAAGATCTTGATGAAATTTCTATTACTGAAAGCCTCCTTCTCAAGCAGTCTGACGAGGTAAATGCCAAACTTCAAAATATCATTAATGCATCTAATGCTGAAATAACTTATGTTCAGCGAATTGCAATTAGTTATATTGTTTTAACTACAATAATTTCTCTTATATTTGTTATCTCAATGGTTCTTCTCATTGTTAGGATGAATATTTCAAAGCCACTTCAACTTCTTACTGACTCAATTAATAGGTATACCCCTTTAAGGAGAGTTACGAAATTTGAAGATGAGCAGAATATATTAGAACGGGAAGATGAACTTGGGAGGATGGGACGAAGTTTTAATAGATTAAAGGAAGATTTATGGGAGCAAGGTGTTGGACTCCAAAATGCTAAAGAGGACGCTGATAGGGCAAATAAAGCAAAATCAGTCTTTCTGGCATCAGCCAGTCATGATTTACGTCAGCCATTAAATGCAATGCAAATGTATATTGCGGCTTTAAAATCTAAAGTTAAAGACAAAGATGCTCTCACCATTATTGAGGATATCAATTCTGTATCTGCATCAACTGCTAGACTTTTAAATGCACTTTTAGATGTCTCAGAATTAGAAGTTGGAGCAATTAAGCCGAGACATGAAGAGTTTCCAATCAATGAAATTTTTACCAGTATTTCTCAATCATTTGAGCCACTAGCCAAAGAAAAGAATCTAAGTTTTCGAATTGTTCCTTCTAGTATCTTTGTCAAAAGTGATCCTGATTTGCTAGAGCGTATTATTGGAAACTATATGTCAAATGCTATTAGGTATACAGAAACAGGCTCTGTATTGATTGGTTGTCGAAGACGAGGTGATATGGCTTCTATTGAGGTATGGGATACGGGCTGTGGAATTTCTGAAAACCAAATGCAAAGTATTTTTGAAGACTTTTATCAGATTGAAAATAAAGAGCGTGATCGGAGTAAGGGCCTTGGCTTGGGATTAGCTCTAGCTAAGCGCTTATCAGTAAGTTTAAATCATAAAATTGAGAGTAAATCTCAGATTGGAAATGGGTCATGTTTTTCTGTTTTAGTTGAAATTACCAAAATAAGCCGTAGCAATCAAAAAAATGATTATCTTCCGAATGTTATGAACTTAAATGGAATTAAAATCCTCTTAATCGAAGATGATATTGATGTTTTAAAGTCTACTCAGCAGCTATTAGAGTCTTGGGGATGTATTGTTACTACTGGAAGTGATAAAAATGAGGTTATAGATATTATTAAATCTAAAGGTTTTTTAAACCCAGATATTATCATTGCTGACAATCGCTTACCGGGGGATGCCTTTGGTGTTGATGTAGTAAGATCAGTTCAAAAAGAACTAAAATCTAAAATTCCAAGTGTTATAGTAACTGGTGATGTTGAAAGAAGCCATGTACAAAGTATCACGGCACAGGGCTTTCCGGTCTTATTGAAACCTATACAGCCAGCAAAATTTAGAGCTATAATTTCACACTTAGTCCGATCTTAGATAATCAGAATGATTAGACATTAAGGGAGACTTGGGCTGACTTTAAGAAGTAATTTTGTATTACTTTTTCACTAGATTCATCTGAATTTATCTCATTACTTAATGTACCCTCATTAATAATATACACCCTCTGAGACAAGTTAACTAATTCTGTTAAATCAGAAGAAATAAGTAGAACAGCTCCCCCCGATTCACAAAAATCACTTATTAGTTTATATATTGATACTCGAGTGCCAATGTCAACACCAATAGTTGGCTCATCAAGAATAAAAAGTTGAACATCTCGAGCAAAACTTTTTGCAAGCATTACTTTTTGTTGAGTTCCACCAGATAGTTGCTCTATTTTATTTTCAATACCATGATTATTGAAGTTCAGGCGTTGACCAATTTCTTCCACAATATCTTTTTCATTCTTTTTATTCACCATAAATCCAGTTGAAAATTTTGGAAGACCTAATGAAGGAAGTGAAATATTTTCTCTAATATTCTGTTCCATTATTAGGCCTTCAGCTCTTCTATCTGATGGCATATAAAGCATTCCCCTATCAAGCATTGCCCTTGGGGTGATATCGTTAATTTGTTGCTCTGAGTCAAAGATAACATCATCTAAATAAGTGATTTTTCCTGATTTAATTTTATTAATACCAAAGCATGCCCGACCAATGGCAGTTTTTCCAGAGCCAGCTAATCCGGCAAGACCGACAACTTCTCCTGCTCGGACATTGATAGAGACATCTTTTAAATTATTGTTGCTCACACATAAATTTTTTATATCTAAAAGTTTTCTACCAAATTGATGATTCATTTCAGGGTAAATTTTTTGAATTGCTCTCCCTGTTGCGAGTTCTACTAATTTTTTTTCATTGATATTTGAAACTTTATCTGAATTTATGACTTTTCCATCCTGAAGAATAGTGATACGACTGCATATTTTATAAATCTCTTTCATTCGATGTGTGATATAAATTACACCTATTCCTTCAGATTTTAAAATCTCAATCATTGAGAAAAGATGGTTTGTTTCATTTTCAGCTAAAGAAGCGGTGGGTTCATCTAAAATCATTATGGATGGTCTTGTATGAAAAGCTTTGGCAATTTCAACCATTCTTTTTTCAGCATGAGATAAATTAATTATTTTTTCTTCTGGCTTAATTGAGAACTCAAGTTGCTCCATTGTTTCACAGGCCATTTCATGTAACTTTTTTTTGTTAAGAAATAAGCCTTTTGATTTATTTGAGCCTAAAAATAAGTTCTCTTCTACTGTGAGTTGAGGGACTAAAGAGAATTCTTGAAATACAGCGCTTATTCCAAGTTCTTTTGCATTATGGACTGAATGAATTTTTAATTCTTCATCATTCAGAATTATCTTTCCACTTGTTGGTTGAAGATCTCCTGTAATGATTTTAATTAGAGTAGATTTGCCGGCACCATTTTGTCCAAAGATTGCATGGGCTTCTCCAGGATATAAGTCAAAATTTACGCTATCAAGGACAGAAGATTCAAAAAATTTCTTTGAAATATTTTGAAGTTTTAATAAGGGCTTATCTTTTCTATCCATGGTTTATTTTGATGAATAACTTGTTTCTTAGTCGACTGAAAAAACTGGAGACCAGCCTTTGGGTGCAAGGGTGGTAGAGGTATCAAAATTAGCAGCATTTTTAGGAGTTACAATTAAGATTGGTTGCTGTATGTGTTCAGTTACACGTCCAGTGCTATTAAATTCAGGTCTTCCTCCAGTTGCCATTGTTAATCCTTCTGCTAGTCTCACAGCTTGGTCAATTGCAATTTTTGCTTGTGAAATCATTTGATCTGATGGCGCCATTGAGATTAATCCTCTCTTGATAAACATATCAATTCCTGGCGTATAGTAGGTTGAAACAAGTTTAATTTTACTTTGGAGTTTGTTTGCTCTAAGTGCACCAACAGCGGCTTCAATAGTTGTCCCTGTTCCTACTATATATTTAAATTCAGGTTCAGGACCTGAGGCTAAGTTCTGAAGTGCTTCCTGAACTAACTGTAATTGTATAGCTTTACCTGTATCACCCCAATGCGTTTCAAGTATGTTAATTTTTGTATCTTTTATAGCTTTGAGGCAGCCTATATTAGAGGCAATTGACCATCCCGCAGCGGGAGGTCCAGGAAACCATACAATATTTGTTGATTGATCATTATTTCTTTCTTGGTCAGCAACCCATTTGCATGAGGTATACCCCATATCAATGAAGTTTTGTAAAGAGTTGGCATCAATTGGAGTATTGATACCAGTGACAAGAACAACTACAGGGATTCCTTTAGCCCTGATCATATCGATTTGCTTGGCATTTCCATTGCTCGAAATTGGCCCAATAATCAAAGCATCACCGCCGTTAGTAAGGCAGTCATCTACTTGATTTAATTGTGTATCAAGGTTTGTATAGCCACCAGCTTCGAATAAGGTAATTTTTTGGCCAAGACGTCTACCTTCTCCAATAATTCCATAGGCTACGCCTACCCAATAAGAATCTTTAAGATGAGGAAATGAAACACATATATGATGTTTATATTTCACTTGTGATGGCTCTAAAGGTCTATACATCTCAAGTGGAAGAGTTTCTAGAGAGTTTCTTTGGTCAGTCCAACAGTCTGCATCACCATCTGTACAAGAAAAATTAAACACATTCACTTCTTGAGACCAGTAATCCCCTTCAGAAGCATGCAATGTGGATATATTAATTAAGGTTAAAAGAATTAATAAGATAAATGAAGATACATTGAAAGCTCTTAAGGTATGAAAAAAATTAAAAGTTTCGTTGACATTTTTCATTGTATTGCAATGGAAATTAGGAGATAAGTTCTGAGACTCTTTGCATGTCAGAATATTTAGCAACTGCTTCAGTTCTGTTTTTTACATCAAGTTTTTTAAATATTGCTGAGACATGCATTTTGATTGTTGGAATGGTTAAATTAAGTTCAGTTGCAATTGATTGATTTGATTTTCCAATCTTAATTAGGTTAAAAACTTCCTCCTGCCTTTTAGATAAAATCTTAGCTTTATTGAGAGTGTTTGATTGTTCAACAGATTGTTCTTTTGTAGTGTCAATTTTGGAATTTAAAACGTGAGGAGGTATATATACTCCACCTGCTAAAACAAGTTTTATAGCGCTAATTGTTACCTCTGGCAAAGAAGTTTTAGGAATATAGCCTGATGCGCCAGAAGAAATAGCCATATGAATCGAGTCAAAATCTTCTTTAACAGAGACAATAACTATGGGCACACCTGGATAATTTTTAGTGATGTTTTGAATACTTTTTTCACTATCCATGCCTGGCATCATTAAATCCAGCAGTAAAAGGTCGATTGAATTCTCATCTGAAAGAACTTTTAAAGTTTCATCAAAGCTATTTGTTTGAAATATATCTGAATTTGGAACTGCCATCTTTACAACCAACTCTAAACCACCACGAACTAGGGCGTGATCATCAGCTATAACAATTTGATAACGAATTGCATTGTCTTGATTTTGTTTTTCCATGTCTCAATTAAGTCTCTATAGTAATTAAATATGTAACGCTTAATCCTTGAGCTAAAAGGGCGTTTCGCATTGATTGTACATGATTTTTTTTATTAATAGGTGGGAGGGACTGCATACTTTATATATGTATACATACGAATGGATCTAAATTAATATTAAATACATACTTTTGTTGACTATTGAATGCGATATGATATACTCACATATACTTTAGACTATGTAAAATTGCTTTAAAGGCTTTAAGAGCTTATAAATCAAGGCATTTATAAAGTAATAAAAACAAGTAATCATACTTGTCAAAAAAAGGAGATAAAAATGCAAAAAGTTATAAAACTTACTCTAGCATGTATCTTATCGTTAGGATTTTCAACGATGACTCTTGCTGGGGTTGAAGAACTTCCAAAAAGTATTACTGATTCAGTATACAACATGGACTTAATGGACTCAATGCAGCCATTAGATGACAGTGCTTTCAGGGAGTGGAAAAGTGATCGTTCGCCACCTTGGACTGTGGGTTATGCAAGTACTTACGCAGGCAACACTTGGAGAAAAGGTGCTATGGGTCGTTTAATGAACGAACTTAAGCCAAAGTGGCAAGAGCTTGGTTTGCTTAATGATATTGTTGTTACACAATCAAATCTTAAAGACTCACTTCAAATTCAACAAATTAGACAGTTAGTTGATCAAGGTGTGGATGCTATCATTATTTGTTGTTCAAACCCAACTGCACTTAATCAAGCAATCCAATATGCATTTGATAGAGGTGTGCCAGTGTTTTCATTCACTGGGTATACAACATCACCACTTTCAGTTAACTCATCAGTTAACTATCACCAGGCCGGATTTGATGTCGGTACATGGATGGCAGAAGAGATCGATGGTAAAGGAAATGTACTTGTAATTGAAGGTATTCCTGGATTTTCAGCTTCTGACTCACAGAACCGTGGTGTTTTAGATGGATTATCAAGATATCCAGATATTAAAGTTACGGGTCAAATTGCGCATATGTGGACATCACAAGTTGGTCAAGCTGAAACGCAAAAATGGTTAGCGACTCACCCTGGACAGCTAGATGGAATGGCAGTTCAGTCATCTGGTGAAACAGGAGTATTGGCTGCTCTTCAGCAGTCTGGTCGTGAAATGGTTCCATTGTCAATTGGTGGTGAGTTAGGTGCATTGTGTTACTGGCGTAAAAATCCAGATTACATTAGTGCCGCCATTCAAACATGGCCTCCAGGTGATGATATTGAACTTGGTTGGAATATCATGATGCGTACTTTACAGGGACAAGGTCCTAAGATTCAATCTATCCTAGTCCCACCTCGCAAGATCACTTTTGCTGATGTTGAAGCGATGATGGGTGAAGATTGTGATAGAAACTCTACTGATTGGTATAACCCAGGTATAGATATTTGGGGTAGTTCAGACTACCTTGATAATTTCTTCTTAAGACCTGCGGATCCAGAAGCATATGATCCAAATTCATAAGTAGATAACTTTTATAGAGCTTAAAAATGACTTTTTAGGCTCTATAAATTTTTTGTAATCGTTTAGGTTTTTAAAGTTATTAAAAATTTGTTTTTTAAATAATTTAGAAGTAATAGTAATAAAAATAGAATTTAAAACTAAGGATTTTTTATGAACAGCACATTATTACCAACGGACATTGTAGGGGGAACTTTTTGGCTTCTATCTATGGCAATGATTGGTGCGTCAATTTTCTTTTTACTTGAGAGAACAAAAGTTGCTAGCAGATGGCACACAACCATGACTTTACTTGGCGTAGTCATGCTAATTTCAGCAGTTTTCTACCATTATGTTAAGACTATGTGGGTTGACACAGGTTCGGCTCCAATCATTCTCAGATATTTAGATTGGATACTCACACATACAATGCAAATTGTTTTGTTTTATATTATTTTGTCAGCAGTGACGAAAGTTTCGTCAGCATTATTTTGGCGTTTATTGATTGGATCTTTAGTGATGGTTATAGGTGAGTTTTTAGGTGCAGCAGGATATATGAGTGCAACACTGGGATTCATCATAGGCGTAGTGGGGTGGCTCTATATTCTTGGAGAGCTTTATATGGGTGAAGCTGGACGAGCCAATATAGAAAGTGGAAATGAAGCCACTCATATGGCTTTTAATGGACTGAGATTGATTTTGACTATAGGTTGGGCAATATACCCACTGGGTTATTTTATAAATAATCTTGGAGGGGGTATTGATGTTAATAGCTTAAATATTGTCTATAACTTAAGTGATTTTTTAAATAAAGTAATTTTTGGATTTGTAATTTATCGAGCTGCAATGAATGACACTCAGCTGATAAATGAGAGCAAGTAGCGTGAAAAATAATACATACAAATTTTATAAGGAGAAATAATTATGACTGGTGCAGATATTATTGCAGCCATTATTCTTACAGCATTAGCAATTGCAATTTTTGTTTATTTGTTGCATTGGTTATATCGCAGGTCATCTAAAGAAGTTTCTTTCGTTAGAACTGGACTTAGAGGTGAGAAGGTTATTCTGAGTGGTGGTGCTTTTGTGTTACCAATCATTCATAACATCACTACAGTTGGAATGCGTACGTTGAGGATTGAGGTTAAGCGAGGTGGTGATAAGTCATTTATTACTCAAAACAGAATGCGTGTTGAGATTGTTGCTGAATTTTATGTGCGCGTAACACCATCAAAAGAAGCCGTATCTATTGCAGCAGGAACATTAGGCAAGAGAACCATGGAGCCTGAAAGTTTAAGAGAATTAGTTCAAGGTCGATTTGTCGATGCACTAGGTATTGTGGCTGCTCAAATGACAATGGAAGAGATTCAAGAGAAGAGAGGCGAATATATTAAAGCAGTTAAAGTTATTGTTGCTGAGTCATTAGGGGCTACTGGACTTGAGCTTGAAGCTGTTTCTTTAACTAGTTTGGATCAGGCTGGATTGGAGGTATTTAACCCATCTAATGCATTTGACGCAGAAGGTTTAACCCAGCTAACAGAGCAAATAGAAGCTGGAAAGAAGAAGCGTAACGATATTGAGCAAGATACAACAATAAGAATAAGAGCAAAAAATCTTGAGGCTGAGCAAAAGGCTCTTGAAATCGATCAACAAAGAGAGTTTTCAAGGTTATTGCAGGAGCGAGAGATTGCTAAGCAGCGTGACAAAGAGCGAACTGAAATGGCTATTGAAACTGCAACGCAGGAGCGTTTAGCGGAAGAAGCTAGAATTCAATCTACTGAGAACATTGAAAAAGCAAGAATACAGCAGCAAGATACTATTGAGGTTGAACGTTCATTGAGAGAGCATGAGCTAACACTGCAGATAGAGGAGCGCAAAAGATTAAGGAATGAGGTTGAAAGAAAGACTGAAACTGATATAAAGCAAAAGAATCTTGAAGCTGAAATTAGAGCATTGGAAATTCAAAAAGAAAATGAGTTTGCAAGACTAAAACAAGAAGAGGAAATTGCCTCTCAAAGAGCTAAGCAAAAAGCTGAGGTTCTTAAAGTAGAGTCGGAGCGTTATATAGAAGCAGAGCAAGCACAAATTAGTGCCCAAGAGGAAGTTAAGAAATTACAGATCCAACAGCAAAGAGCTATAGAAATTTCAAGAATTGAAAATGATCAGTTGGCTCAAGCGTCTGAGATTCAAAAGAGAAAGAAGCTTGAAATAGAAGAGAAGAATCGTGAGCTTGAAATTATTGCTAAAACTGTAGAGGTGCTTAATGCAGAAGAAACTAAAGAGCATGCTAGAGCCCAAATGGTGGTTGCAGAGGAGCAAGTTCAATCTGCTCAGGATGTTGAGGTTGCTGAGCGAGATAAGAAGCTACAGTTGATTAATGCTGAAAAGGAGGGTGAGAGTGAAGCTATACAAATTACAACCCTTGCAAGAGCTGAAAAAGAGGCTGCACAAGAACGTGAACAGGCTGAAAAATATGCCACACTTGCTAGCAAACTACGTTATGAAGTAGATGCTTCAGGGCGATTACTGCTTAATGAAGCTGAGAATGCTCGCAGCGATGAAAATAGGCAAAGTGATCTTAGGATGGAGTTGGCAAGAAATCTTGATTCCATTATTCGTGAAGCAGTTAAGCCAATGGAAAATATTGATGATATCAAAATCTATGAGCTTAACGGAATGCCAGGATTTAATTCAAACAGCAATAATGCCAATTTTGAGGGGTCGGGGGGCAATGGTGATGGAAATTTACCTGACAACATTGTTAATGCTGCAATGCGTTATAGAGCCCAAGTTCCATTCATTGACAATCTTTTAGATGAAATTGGAATGTCCTCTAAAGAAATAAGCAATATAAAGAATATTCTTGGAGATTATAAAAAAGATGAAGACAATAGCCAAGATATAGATGCTGAGGAAGCTTAAAAAAATTAACTTTTAATTAAAAAAATTAAGGAAATATTATGTTGAGAATTACTGGTTATAGTGACAAATATTCAGTTTGTCCAGGGGATAACATACAATTTTATATTAACTCTGAAAATAACGAGGTTTATGAAACACAAATCGTTCGTTTGATTCATGGTGATACCAATCCAGAGGGTCCTGGTTATAAGGAAGAGGAAATTCAAGCTGATTGCAATAAAAGTTATCCTGGAAGAAACCAGAGAATCCATGGGGGTTCGTATGTGATTGTGCCCCAAGATGAGAGATTGAATGTTGAGAGTTTTACGCTTCAGTGTTATATCTTTCCAACTACTCCCGTTGTTGGCCTTGGAACGCCTCAAAAAGGACGCCAGGGCGTTTTAACAAAATGGGTAGAGGAAAGTAAAAGCGGTTACGGATTATTTATTGATGAACATAATTGTCTATCAGTTGAAATAGGTGATGGTAGTGGTCAGGTTATGAAGCTTTCCAGTGATAAAAAACTGTTACGAAAGGTTTGGTATCTTGCGGCAGTTAGTTATGATGCTAGAACTGGAAAGGTGACGTTATTTCAAGAGCCTGTTGTAACCTCTACAAATGGTGGTCTTGGCCAAGGGTTACTTAACCCTGCTGAAGATACAACAGCTGTTGTTGAGTCCATCAACAGTATTAAGCCAGGCATTAATGATGCGCCATTTCTTATGGCGGCAAGTACAAAGCATGAGAGATCAGGTAGGCATATTAGTGGAGGACATTTTAAGGAAATTATTGAGCCCATTGAATTGCCTGAACAGGCTCATACTTATAATGGCAAAATTGATCGCCCAAGGCTCTCGAGAAGAGCTTTATCAAGGTCTGAAATCGAATCTTTGGCAAGAGGCTACCAAGGTTGTAAAGCTGAATTAAGAAGTGATGTGGTTGGAGCGTGGGACTTTCATGCCAATATAACTACAAATATTGCTTCCACTTGTATTATTGATACATCACCTTCAATGCTTAATGGCTCAATTATAAATATGCCTGTAAGGGCAATGACCGGTTTTAATTGGACTGGTGATGAGATTATTTATCACCATAAGCCTGAAGAGTATGGTGCAATACACTTTCATGATGACGATATAGATGATGCTCGTTGGGATGTTGATTTTGAATTAAAAATTCCAGAAGGCCTAAAGAGTGGAGTTTATGCTGCTCGTTTAAGAATTGGGGGAGAGGACTCTCCAGAAACAGAGGATTACATTCCTTTTGTGATTCGGCCACCTAGAGGAAAAACTACATCAAAATTGGCTTTTATTCTTCCAACCAATTCATATATAGCATACTCAAATGATAATCTTTGTACAAACTGTGTTGTAGCAGAGCTGTTGGCTGGAAAAGTTCCTGTTAT
>ERZ767285.56-NODE-56-length-49033-cov-4.631445_pt1 | contig 49033 bp, 36 predicted proteins | sample MGYA00374953_ERZ767285 | MGnify/ENA primary metagenome ERZ767285 (study PRJEB28947, sample SAMN06267186) | marine metagenome | isolation source: Columbia River Estuary | place: USA:Columbia River Estuary, USA | collected 2013-07-23 ...
GCTGCCAACCGTGAGATGGTGCTGATCTTCCCTCCGAAGAAAGATTCCAAAAGAATGGATATCCGATTCTTTTCAGATTAATCACCGGCCTAGTTATTAGCCAATAGCTTGCGGTGAGCACGTAGGTGAAGCACGAGATCCAGCATGGTCTTGCCCACAATCATAATCACCAGAAGGAACAGCGGGCTTCCAAGCGCTATGACAGCAAAGGCACCGAACAGGATGGCGACATGGAGCACAACAACCCTGCCATAAGGAGCTATCATGAGGATAGGTGCTGCCGTTCTGCGGAATTCCCCCTTACCTAGATAATTGAAAACATAGGAAAACAGATGACTAACCATCAGACCAAGAGCTGCCCAGAAGCCGCCCACAACGATGGCACGCTCTAGCAACTCACCGAATTCTTCAAATAGAGATACGCTGGATAACATGGAACCACCACCGAGCTCATCCTTGCCCAAAAGTGCAAAAACAAAGACACCATGCACAAGGCAAAAAAACCCATAATGACAGGTGAAGAACGGGATAAAAAAGAGCTTAGAGTAATGATGGATTGCCAACAGCTTGCCTTGATTCCTCTCGAACGTATCCGTTAACGCGGTGGCCTTGAGTAGCTCCTCATCATCAACTTTGCCCAGTTTCTCACTGATACGCGTCTTGAGCTTACCCTTGAGATTGATCTGCTTCGGATCCGGCGAGCAGGTGATCATCTTGAGCACATTGATCACTCCGATGATTACATTTTCTAGCCAGTAAACCACCACCACATGAAAAACACTCCAATCCCATGCCAATACCCCTGCCAAAGGAATTAGATTGGCTGCTATTAGCATCATACCGCTGACACCAAGACCTTTAGCTCCACCAACCTTCAGTTTTCCTAATACAGGATCATTCATATCCAGCATGCTAAGCAAGGCCACGGCAAATACAAGATTTCAGATCACCTTGCTAAACCCTCAATTAAAAACCCAGCCCGCACGGAGCTCTCCGCTTGTTTCTTGACTCCCTGATCCTATTCCTGTCTTCTTTGGGCATGCCCGATGCTTCCAGCACCCGTCACCGCACTAGTGGCTCGACCGCCCGCGATGACTACCTCGAGCAAATCCTCAACCTCATCGAGGAAAAAGGTTACGCCCGCCCGATCGACATCTCCAAGCGTCTGCAAATCTCTCAAGCTAGTGTCACCAACATGCTCCAAAAGCTGGATGCCGAGGGCCTTGTCACCCATGTCAAATATCGAGGCACCACGCTCACCGAGGAGGGTATGCGGATAGCACGAGCCATTACCGACCGCCACGAAACCCTGACCCGCTTTCTCGAGCTTTTCGATATTGATAAAGATACCATCTATCGAGATGTCGAAGGCATGGAGCACCACATCTCTCGCGCCACGCTTGAGGCGATCCGCTCTCTGACCAATCACCTGCAGAAAAATCCTAAAACACTGCGGGAAATCAAGGATTCAGAGTGATGATGCGGGCTAAGCCGCCGCCGCAGATATTTCATCATCCCACATTCACCATTCACCATTCAATCCCCTTGCCATAGGGGCTCCCTAGGTGTATGCAAGCCCCCCGCGCGGACAACAAATCCCGTGCCCCAATTTCTATGCTTAAGTGGATCCTTCAGAAAATAGTCGGCAACAAGAACCAGCGCGAAGTGAAGCGCCTTGGCCCTGTCGTTGCCAACATCAACCGCATCGAGGAAAGCTACCAAGCTGATTCTCATGACGAGCTAATCGCTAGAGTCAAAGCATGGCAAAATCACCTGCACCGCTATCTACCACTAGAGACAGCAACTGTTCGCCAACTCCAACTTATGGACGAGAGTGGACTCGCAGAAGTGGCTGTCGCTATCAATCAGCGCCTCGATGCCCTGCGTGAGGAGTTTCCTTCATTGCCGACTGCAGCACCACAACTCGAAAGCATTGAGGATGCCAAAGCCGCCTTCCGTGCGGTTGAGGAAGATCTTTTTGATCAGGCTCGTGCCAAGTATCTTAATCAAATTATGCCTGAGGCATTTGCTGCAGTCAAAAACGCTGCTCGCCGCCTCTGCGGACAAACCATCCAGGTTTGTGACCAACCAATCGCGTGGGAAATGGTCCACTTCGACGTTCAGCTCATTGGAGGCATTTCCCTGCACCGCGGCATGATCGCAGAGATGCAAACCGGAGAAGGAAAAACTCTCGTCGCGACCCTACCTGTTTTCCTCAACGGCCTCACCGGCATGGGCGTACACGTTGTCACTGTGAACGACTACCTCGCCAAACGAGACTCCGAGTGGATGGGCGCCGTATTCAAATACCTCGGACTCACCATTGGCTGTATCCAGAGCCAGCAACCTTCCCAACTTCGCCGCCAGCAATATCAGTGCGATATCACCTACGGTACTAATGCAGAGTTCGGCTTTGACTACCTGCGAGACAATGGCATGTCATCCTCCAAGGAAGAACAAGTCCAACGTGGTCACTACTTTGCCATCATCGACGAAGTCGACTCCATCTTGATCGATGAGGCGCGCACGCCACTCATCATCTCTGGCCCATCCACCGTATCTAACATCGAACAATACGGCCGCTATCGACCACTCATCGAGCAGCTCGTCAAACGTCAAAGCACACTCTGCAACGAACTCGCCGAGGAGGTCAAAAAACGCCTCGAGGCAGAAGACGAAGTCGGTGCGGGGCGCGCGCTCTTTAAGATCAAACTCGGCAACCCGCGTAACCGCCAACTAATGCGCTTCATGGAAGAGCCCGATACTCGTCGCCTCATTGAGAAGACCGAGCTCTCCATGTATCAAGACGCGCAGAAGCGTGACCTCTACGCTATCAAGGAGGAGCTCTACTACACCATTGACGAGAAAGCACACGATGCTGACCTCATGGAAATGGGTCGCGAATACCTCTCTCCAGATGATCCTGAAGCCTTCGTCCTTCCTGACCTCGGCACGGCCTACGGCGAGATCGATGCCGACCTCTCCATGGAGGAAACAGAGCGTGCTACTCGCAAACAAGCACTGCAGGAGCGTCTAGACACCCAAGGGGAAAAGATGCACTCCATCTCACAGCTACTGAAAGCATACTGCCTCTACGAAAAGGACGTCGAATACGTCGTCACCGACAATAAAGTCATCATCGTTGATGAAAACACCGGCCGTGAGATGCCAGGACGCCGTTGGTCAGACGGCCTACACCAGGCAGTAGAAGCCAAAGAAGGAGCCGAGGTCGAGGAGGAAACCCAGACCTACGCAACCATTACTATTCAGAACTACTTCCGGCTTTATCAAAAACTCGCTGGCATGACTGGAACCGCTGAAACCGAAGCAGCAGAATTCCACGACATTTACAAACTCGACGTTCTACCCATTCCCACCAATGTGCCTAACATCCGAATCGATCATAACGACCAGGTGTTTAAAACCCGCAGGGAAAAATACAACGCAGTCGTCACCAAAATTCAAGAGGCACATGATCGCGGTCAGCCTGTATTGGTTGGAACCGCATCTGTCGACGCTTCCGAGCTGGTTGGCAAAATGCTCAAGCGCGCCAAAATTCCCTGTAGTATTCTCAACGCCAAGTATCACCGCCAAGAAGCTGAGATCATAGCCAACGCCGGACAAAAAGGATCGGTAACTGTCTCAACTAACATGGCTGGTCGAGGCACAGATATTAAGCTCGCTCCGGGTGTTGCCGAAGCAGGCGGACTCTTCGTTATCGCGACCGAGCGCTACGAATCACGCCGTATTGACCGCCAGCTCCGCGGTCGTTGTTCACGCCAGGGAGACCCCGGCATGTCTCAATTTTTCATCTCCTTTGAAGATGACCTGATGCGTAACTTTGCCGCTGCTGAGCGCATGACAAACATGATGCAACGCTTCGGCATGGAAGACGGCGAAGCCCTTGAGCACAAATGGCTCAACCGATCTGTCGAAACTGCCCAGAAACGTGTCGAACAGCGCAACTACAGCTGGCGCAAGCGCGTCCTTGATTTTGACGATGTCATGAACAAGCAGCGGGAAGTCGTCTACGGCTACCGCAACGAAGTCATCAACTCGGAGAACCCTCGCGAGCTGATCGATGAGGTCATTGATAAAGCAATCCCAGATGCGGTGCACGGCTACCTCGAAGAACGTGATGAAGGTGCTCCCGATTACGCCGAGCTACTCAACTGGGTCAACTCCACCTTCCCCATTCAACTCACCATCGAAAATAGTGGCTTCCATGACCGCGACACCGAGGGCAACGCTGAATTCTTAGTCAGCAAAGTAAAGCAAGCCTACCAGTTGAAGATGCAGCAGGAAAATCCTGAGATGCTCGACATGCTGGAGCGTCACATCATTCTGACCGGTATTGACAAACTATGGCAAGAGCACCTTTACAACATGGATGCGCTTCGCGAAGGCGTGCACCTGCGTGCCCAGGGCCAGAAAGACCCACTTGTAGAATACAAAAACGAGGCATACTCACTCTTTGAAGTGCTGATGGCCAGCATTGAGAATGAGACCCTTAGCAACCTATTCCGCTCTACGACCAACCTCGAACAATTTGAGAACTTCATGCGTAGCCTGCCACAGCAGCTCACCAGCGACGCCAATGCAAACGCACAAACTGCAGGAGCAGCAGGAGGCATCTCAAGGGCTAACATCGCGCAAACAGGCAACACCAGTAACCTCGCAATGACCCCCGCTGATGATGGCAAGCAGATCAAAATCAATCTGCCAACTCGCAGACCTACCGTCAAAGTAAACCGCAACGACAACTGCCCGTGCGGATCTGGCAAAAAATACAAAAAATGCTGTGGCCGCGAGGCATGATTCAGCAATCCCCCACCCCCTCATGAAAAAAACATTTCCTCTGACACACCCTAAGATAAAACCTGCTCGCCTCGTCGACTCCGTTCGTGCAGAACTGAGCAAGTACATCAAGCGTGAGCGCCGCAAGAAACTTCCCGAAGGAGTCGATTTCTGGGACTTTGATTGCAAAGTCGGCCCAGATCCAGCGACCGCAACAGAGCAACACGTCTCCGCGGTTTCAAAAGCCATTGGTGATGTCTGCGATGATGGCAACGACACCGTCTACGTTGAAATCCTAGCCAAGCCTGCCACCCGCAACAGTCGCCCGAGCCAGCCAAGTCAAGAGAGTCCCGCTCCCGAAACGACGCAGCATGTCGAGTAGGCCGTCGCGCTCCAGCTCACATAAGCAAGGCTTCGACAAACTTAGTCGTCATCTGCCTCTCTCACCTCTTTGAACACAGAAAGCATATCATAAAGAGAGAGTAAAATAACCATAAGGCCGTAGAACACACAAATCCCCCACCACACTAGGAACAACCAGACGTTGCTGGCTAACCAACTCGCAAGTGGCCAAGCACCGATAACGACGACTAAAACCAACACGACTGTAAGCTGCATCAGCACCTTTCGCCTCAGCTTACGGCTAAGCAAAATCATCCTTGCTAAACTGGCGCACAGCGTCGCCCACCCTATTTTCTTTGCTGCCATCAGGAGCACTTTAGGTTTTCGTCTGCCAACGCCAAATACCAAATGAGATAAAATTTCACCCTTTTGGTGAATTTCTCGGTTCAAAAAACCCAAAAACCAGCTATCAATCCTCCGCCATGCTTGACATCAAAGCCATCCGCGAAAACGCCGACACCATCAAAAACCGCCTCAGCACTCGAGGAGGAGAGGCCCACCTGCTTATCGACGAAGTGCTAGCATGCGACGAAACACGCCGCAAAGGTGAAACCGACCAACAAGGTCTTCAATCCCAGCGCAAACAACTCTCCAAGCAAATCGGAGCTCTTATGGGGCAAGGCAAAGCAGACGAAGCAGAAGCAATCAAAGAGCAAGTCCGCGTGCTTGGTGAGCAAATTGCCGAGCTCGATATCGCAATCGAAAAAGCAGCTGACCGCCAGAGCGAGCTACTGATGAGTATTCCTAACGTCCCGCATGATGACTGCCCATTGGGCTCAGATGAGGATGCCAATCCTGAACTACGTGTCTGGGGACAGAAGCCCGATATTGCCGAGCCACTCGATCATGTTGCCCTTGCTGAGAAGCACGGCCTGTTCAGCTTCGAAGACGGCGCCCGTGTAACAGGCTCTGGCTATGTTGTTTACCGAGGCCAAGGAGCACGGCTCGAGCGCTCCCTGATACAATTCTTACTCGATACCCAAAGCCAAGAGCACGGTTACGAGGAAGTTAACGTGCCACACATCATCAAACGTGAGTGCATGGAAGGCACTGGTCAGCTGCCTAAATTCGAAGATGACATGTATGGCATCGAGAACAACGCCTTGTTCCTTGCCCCCACCGCAGAGGTGCCCGTAACAAACCTCTACCGTGACACCCTACTTGCTAGTGACCAGCTACCGGTCAAGCTGACCGCCTACACCCCCTGCTTCCGCCGCGAGGCAGGTAGTGCTGGTCGTGATAACCGCGGAATTATCCGCACGCACCAGTTTGACAAAGTCGAGCTTGTTCAGATTGTCGAGCCGCAGAAATCAACCGAAGTCCTGGAAGAACTTACTGGTCACGCTGAGGCGATCCTGCAAAAACTTGGCCTCCACTACCGCGTCATCGAGCTTTGCACCGGCGACATTGGCTTCTCCGCCACCAAGACCTACGACATCGAAGTCTGGTCACCCGGCCAAGACAAATTCCTCGAAGTCTCCTCTTGTTCCAACTTCGGCGACTACCAAGCACGCCGTATGCGCCTACGCTTCAAAGATGCTGATGGCAAAAACCAGATCTGCCACACCCTGAACGGCTCCGGCACAGCCTTACCACGCCTTTATGTGGCACTGATTGAGCAATACCAGCAGCCAGACGGCAGCATCAGGATCCCTGAGGCACTGGCACCCTATTTTGGCTCCGAATCCATCGGATAGTCCTCAGCTATTTTTGGCCAGCCCTTAGTCCAAGCTTATCAACAATAATGCCAAGAGCAATCAATCCACCTTATTTATTTCTGTAGTTGTCGAATAATAGAATAAAAAATCCAAAAAACCCCACCAAATACCACTAGAGGCGTGCGGATCATTCAAAATATCCTACTGACGTGAAACTCACGCCCTATCGCCCACCGCCTCAGCAAGGAGCTGCCGGTCGGCCACTACCACCTTCCGCACCAGAACCACCGCCATTCTTATTACAGCTCAACAGAGCAAGTGCAGTGCAAGCCAGCGCAAGGAATTTGGCGATCATAGATTCCATCTTCATATACGGGTATGATACACTGGCGCAGCTATTATTCCTCACTTTTATTTAACAAAAGGGCAAAAAAACCCCGCCGTGGTAACGGCAGGGCTTTTTGAGAGTTAAAGTTGAAGCAGGGAGCCTCCAGACTATGAACGCTTGCGGCGCAGCATCAGAGCTAGGCCTCCAAGCCCAAGTAGCGCAGTCGAGGAAGGCTCTGGCACGGCGTAGGCCTCAAGCACGAGGTCAGAGCCGCTGAGCTTAATCTGCCAGTCCCAGCCTGGAGCTGCATTGAACCCACTGTCATCAAGGACGAAGTCAGCTACATCGAACCCACTGATACCGCCAGAAGCGGTTGCAATGATGAACTCATAGTCAAAGTTTCCGTCTGCCTTGGTATAGGTGTCGAAGCCTTCAGGAGCCCCCACAACGTTACTTGTTGTCAGGGAATCAATGTCGATGGTGAATCCACCTGTGCCGAGATTAGTGAGATCGAGAGCCCCGGTAATGGAAAGCCAATCCCAGCCCTCATCTACACCTTTGCTTCCTGCACTGTTATTGATTTCCCAGAGGTAAGTACCACCATCGTTCCAAGTCTGCGCTCCTGTGGCTATTGTACCGGGTGAGTTGCCGGGGCTAAGCACAGATCCACTACCGATGGTCATATCACCAACAACTGTTCCGGATCCGCTGAGCGTCTGACCGCCAGCGAGCTCAAATCCACTGGACAGACCACTGACATCCAACGTAGCACCACTGGTAACGTCGATAATTGCGCTAGAGCTGATATTGTTTGTCGTGCCAGTAAGCGTTAATGTGCCTGCACTGACGGTGGTATTGCCCGAGTAGGTGTTGGCACCGGTGAGGGTCAGGGTGCTGTTGTTGTCCTTCTCGATCGCACCCGTGCCGCTGATCACACCGTTCAGGGTCTGGTCGTTGGTACTGTTGTGGCGGAAGATTCCGTCGTTGTTGATCGCGCCTGAGTAGTTTCCGCTTACCAACCGGCCTGCCCCTCCGAGCTCGAGCACACCGGCGTTGATGGTGACCGTGTTAGGATCTCCAGTGGCGCCATTTTGAAACCGCAAGTTATTCCCGCTATTTCTAAGGGACACGGTGCCGGCGCCGTTCTTGATGATATCCCCGCTGGAAATAGAGGCCGAGACCTCGAGGTCAATACTGTCTGTTCCCACCGCAGTGTCGAAGGCGATGGAACGTGTATTCTGTAAGTTAAAATTCCCGCTGACAAAGTTCTTTGCTCCGCCGGTGGTCGTGATGGTTTGATTACGAAAGATGGTATTGCCGTTCAGTTGTAAAGTGCCGCCGGTAAGACTACTGCCGAATGTGATATCGCCTCTACCAGTGGCCATAACTATATTGGAGGCTGTTGTATCATTCAGAAACAGAGTGGACCCGTTGTTGATCTGGTAGCTGTCAGAACCGGGAGCGTTGCCTCCAGCAGTGGCGAGCATTTCCAAGGTGCCGCCGTTGACCGTGGTTACACCGGTGTATTGTGAGTTAGCATGAATGGTCAGGGTACCGTCGCCTTCCTTGGTCAGGCCTCCACTGTTGGAGGCGACGAGCGCAGTGCTCCAGCTGACGTTCTCGCCGTTGGTATCAACACCGATCGCACTCGTGCTGTTGACGATGCGTGAGCTGTAGTCCTGAGTGACACCGGTGGCATACTGCAGGGTGCCGCTGCCGAAGTCGATGTTACCACCATTGCCGAGGGCTCCTGAGGTTGCCGCCACATCATTGACCCCGGCAACAATCGTGCCGCCGTTGATGAAGGTGGTGCCGGTGTAAGTGTTGGCACCATTGAGGATGAGGGTGCCAACATCGGTTTTTGTGAGGTTCTCCACTCCGCTGGCTTCGGTTATCTTTGCGTCCATTGTAAGGGTGGACCCGCTTTCCGTGCGCAAAGTAGAATTTACAAACATACGGAATTCCCCGCTACCGATGATGCTCGCGTCCACGTTTGCTTTAGTACGGATGGTGTTGTTCCCCTGCCCCCCGATATATGACCCGTTGGTGTCGATGGTGTAGTCATTAGCAAATGTTATGTGATTACCGCCGCCCCTGACAGCGCTCCCTAATGTTACGGTGCCCGTGCCGCCGGAGCCGAAAGTAATATTATCAAAGGTATCGTAGGTGTCGTTGGCAGCACCGTCCCAGTAGTTGGTATTTGTTTGATTCCAAGTGCCGTCACCATCTTGGGCACCCGCGGTTACAGTATCAGCATCCCAGGTGAGGCTCGCCGCCTGTGCAGTGCCGGCTGAAAGGATGGCAAGTAAAGTCAGCACACCCGGCATGGCCAAACCGAGATGACCGAGATGGCCGAGATGACGTTGGACGAAGCTGGACTTCGTCTTGTCTGCAGTTTGAGCTGCTGTGCTGTGTGTGCTGTGTGTGCTGTGTGTGTGATTCATAACAATGTGTGGTTGTTAGGTTATTTACGGGTTTCAGCCGTTAGACTATTTATGTATTATTATTTATGTGTGTTAGGAAAATATTTGATTGTCGAAAGAGCTCAAAAAAATCTGACATCACCCATATGTAGGATAGATCATTATAAAAATAAAGCGTAAAATTGATAAATCTTGATTATAATTGTTAATATTACGCTTTTGTGTAGCAAACAACCTGTATCCACGCCCATCCAATCACTTTAACAGTAACCCATCATGCCGCCACTGACCTTCGGTGGCAGAATGGCGAATTCAGAGAGCAGAAATGAGCCACGGTGCGGCCAAATCGAACTTCCACTGCTGTTGACTAACCTTTCTGCTTTCCAAATTTCAACTTTCAGCATTTCCTCACAGGCGTGTCTCCGGCGAACAAATCGATTCCCAGCAAACATCCGCTCGACAACAAGCGTACGTTTCAAAACACCCTGGCGAAATGGTTCGGTAGAGAAGGAAAGTCCTATCCTTGGCGTGAGACCACCGACCCATGGTCCATCCTAGTCTCTGAAATCATGCTCCAGCAAACTCAGATTGCTACGGTATTGGGTAGCAATAAAGATGGATCGGGTGGTCATTACAGTCGTTTCATGGCTCTCTATCCGACACCAAGGTCGATGGCAGAGGCCAGTGAGCAAGAAATTCTCAAGGCCTGGGAAGGACTCGGCTACTACCGCCGCGCCCGCAACCTACACGCCGCAGCCCGCGCCATCACCCGTGAGCACCAAGGCCATTTCCCCAAGAGCTTTGAGCAAATTCGCGCCCTACCAGGCATCGGCCCCTATACCGCAGGGGCAGTGGCCTCCTTCGCCTACAATGAGCCACAAGCTATTGTTGATGCCAATGTGTCCCGAGTCTTCTCCCGCCTGTTTAATTTCCAAGAGCGCATCGATACCACTGCCGGCAACAAGCAGATCTGGCAATGGGCACAAGAATTACTGCCTGATAAAACCCCGCGCATTCATAACTCCGCGCTGATGGAGCTTGGCCAGAGCTACTGCTCGAACAAATCGCCCGACTGCGCACAGTGTCCAGTAAGCCAGTTCTGCCAATGCCAAGACCCCTCAACTCTTCCTCTAAAAAAATCAGCCGTAAAGACCACGCGAATTGATGAGTTTGCTGTTTTTGTGACGGACTCGCACGGCCGTGTCCTGCTGCAGCTACAAAAACAAGGCCAACGCAGGGAGGGAATGTGGCACCTTCCACGCCGCGAACACCATGAGACTCTCGATCTAGCGCTATCGCTCAAAACCAACTACGCAATCACCCGCTACCAAGTAACACTGCGCATCTACGCCAGCCACCCCGATCAAACCAAGGTAAACGAGCACGAGACATGGCACTCTCTGCAGCAGCTCGAAGATTTACCAATGCCCAGCCCCGACCGACGCGCTCTGAGCAGCCTGTTGTCTGACTCCATTTAGCCCATATCCTCACTGCACCTCATTGACATCCGCTTGACTCTGATGAGATCATTCAGCACCCTTTTCCACATCTCAATTACCACGTGATTCAAAAAGCATTCATTCTCGGAGCAGGTATGGGCACACGGCTACAGCCGCTCACCAACGTGCTGCCCAAGCCTTTGGTTCCCATCTTCCATGAGCCAATGGTCAATTACGCGCTGCGCCACTGCCAAGCAGCCGGCATTAAGGACTTCGCAATCAACACACACCACATTCCCGAGGCATGGCAACAGGCCTACCCAGAAGCTGAATATAACGGTTCTCCACTGCATTTTTTCCACGAGCCCACATTGCTAGAAACAGGTGGCGGAATTCGCAACATCGCCTCCTTCATCGGCGAGGACCCAATCCTCATCTACAATGGTGATATCCTCACCGACATTGACATCGGCAAGCTGATCACAAGCCATGATGCCTCTGGCAACATTGCCACCCTCGCGCTGCGCTCATCTGGGCAAAACTGCAACGTCAATATCGAGGGCGACCAGGTCACCGATATGCGCAATCTACTCGGCGATGCACCAGGCACTCATCAATTCACCGGCATCTACTGCATCGAGCCTGAGATCCTCAAGCTCATCCCTGATGAGCAAGTCACCTCGATCGTACCTGCCTTTATCAATCTTATCGAAAAGCAGAAGCTCGGTGCTGTCGTACTCGATGAAGGCGACTGGTTCGACATCGGCAACCCCGACGCCTACCGCGAAGTCCATGAGCACCTCCGCTCCGGGCGCAACGATGCCATTCACCCCGATGCGCTTATCGATCCTACAGCCAAAGTAGATCGAGACACATGCGTCATCGGCCCGGGCTCAAAAATAGCCGCCCACGCCAAGCTCACCAATACCATCGTTTGGCCCGACGCCATTGTTAGCACCGGAGCTCAGCTTGATGGCTCGATCATCACAGACTGATGCTTTTTAATTCTTGATTCTTCATTCTCACATCCTACATCCCCCACATGCCAGCTGATACACTCCTTACCGCAGCCCGTAATTACCTCAAACTCGGGCCCACGCATAGTTGCATCATGGAGCCAATCACCAAGGGTGCATCTGGCCGCACCATTATTCGCCTCAAACCCGAGGGTCACCCCACTTATATAGGCATTCACTACACCTTGGACCGCAAGGATAATGCCAACTACCTACCTGTTTCTAACTTCCTATGTGATGCCGGCTTTAATGTTCCTGGAGTAATCTATGATAACCCGGGACGCCGCGTAGCACTGGTCGAGGACCTCGGCGACACCGACTTGCTAAGTATGAAAGACGAGCCTTGGGAAGTACGCGAGCCCATCTACCGCTCCGCACTCGAACAGCTCGACAAACTCTTCTACACCCGCCCGCCCAAGGATCTCGAATTTCAACCACCATTTGATGAGGCGATGTATCGCTGGGAGCAAAATTACTTTTACGACCAACTAGCCGATGAATACCTCGGCATGAATCCTGCGGTAGTCGACGAGCTCTCCGAACATCCTGCACTCACCCAGATGGCCAAGGATCTAGGTGCCTCATCACGCAATTTGGTGCACCGCGATTTTCAGAGTCAAAACATCATCGCCCATGATGGCAAAGCGTGGCTAATCGACTTCCAAGGCATGCGCCGTGGTCGCCAAGAGTATGATTTGGCGTCGCTTGTTTACGATCCCTACATGAACCACTCAGCAGAAGATCGTCAGAAACTACTCGATCTGTGGGAGGAAGTATCCGAAGAAGAACCTATCGCTTCCATTCTTCAAAAGTGTGCCACTCAACGGTTGATGCAAGCCATGGGAGCATTTGCAAAAATCGGGCGCCAGCCCCAACAGGAGTGGTACCTCCAACACATCCCCACCGCCGCCAACATCTTGCGTGAGGTCATCTCAGGATCTAACCTTGAAGAACCCCTACTACCTGTGCTAGATGAGATCGACTCACTTTGACTTCCCTGGCCTTTAAATCTCGGCTCCGCATCGCTACTCTCGCCCTGGGAGTGGGCGTCATTGTTTTGTGCCTAAGCAAAACGACAAGCTGGGTAAAGCAGTTGGATGCATCATTGGTGATGATCGCCATGAGCTATCAATATGGCGAGCAGTTCGTCAGCGAAGTTGATGACGAATCTGACAACATCACCATCGGCAGCTTCACCAAATTGAAAGGCCAGCGAAATCACCTGCAGAGCATCCACATTACCGATGATCCAGAGAAGATCTTTGAACAATCACCGCCCTCAGCCTTGGACTACGCCGTCATTTTAACCTCGCTCTACAAGCACGGCTTCAAAGATGTCATCCTCACAAATCATTTAAATTGGGACCAACAACAAGGACTTGAAACTCTCGGACTTGCGCGTCAGCTGGGATTATTTTCCCATTCAGCCATCGCTATGCCAGTGACTCGAGTAGCCACAGCTCAATCTATACCCAAGGCATTACAACGCAGCCTCATTTCCATGTCACAAGTGACGGGCAACTACCGCCCACTCCCCATGGTCAACCATGCTCCAATCACCTCAGCGATCGATAGTGGCAAGCATACATTGGCCGGATTTAGCGAAGTAGAAAGCATCGCCCCTGTGGAAGGAAAAATCCCGCTCCTTGCTCACTGGCAAGATCAAGGACTGATACCATCGATCGATCTTCTCACCGTGATGATCGCACATAAAGTCAACCCGTCGGACATCAGAGTCGATTGCGGCAATCACATACGATTGGGTAAAAGGGGCCCCATCATACCCATTGATGAGCACGGCTACACTCCTGCCCCAGAGATCACTGCGTCCGAAGAAACCATCGCGCCACTCCCAGCAGAGCAATTAATCTCTCCCATCGATAAAAACGAATATCTCGATCAATTTGGCCGAGCGCCAAGCATGGCTCTGATTCACTCCGTAGGTGACAAAACCGCACACACCAACACCTTATCCAATGATCGAATCTCTAATCTCATCAACTTGTCTAGCTCTTATCCCATCACCGACACCTCAGCATCTTTTTCACGACTACCCTGGTTTGCATCTCTCATTTTGCTCATTGATGTTGCGCTACTTAGCTTTTGGTTTGGCGAGCTTACACGTAGCAAACGCCACCTTGCCTACAGTCTATCTGCAGCCTTGATCATTCCTCTGCTCTTCGTATTCCTTGCTACTTTACTCTACCTATCGAAACATTGGCTTAGCTTGTCAGCACCTCTCGCTACCTTGATTACGGTATGGACTTGTCATGTGTTCAAGAGCCAAGCCAAGCCTCGTCATTGAGCCACTACAAGCTTCAGCGTTTCCTGAAATTTAACATTCAGAAATCAGAAATTACTGCTTAGATACAACCATGTCCTTGGACGCCACCATCAACAAAGCCTCAGTCCTCATCGAGGCCCTACCCTACCTGCAGTCATTTCGCGGTCATACCTTCCTGATTAAAATGGGTGGCTCCGCCATGGAGGACCCCAATCTAGTGCGCAAGGTTATGCGCGATATCGTCTTCCTCGAAGTTGCCGGCATTAACCCCGTCATCGTCCACGGTGGCGGCAAAGCCATCTCCGCCGCCATGAAAGAAGCAGGCTTAGACGCAAAGTTTATCGGCGGCTTCCGCGTCACCACTCCTGAGGCTATCGAGATCGTTGAACAAACACTCTCCCACACCATCAACCCTGGACTGGTAGAAATGATCAGCGAGTTCGGAGGCAAGGCACACGGCATTCCCGGCACCGATGTCTTTGTGGGCCGCAGGATTCAAGCTACCGATGATGATGGCCAACAAGTCGACATCGGTCGCGTCGGTGAGGCCGTTAGCTGCCAGCTGGGACTTGCCCTGCAACACATCCATGCTGAGACCGTGCCCGTCATCTCTCCACTCGCTGCCGAGGAAGAAACTGGCAAACCACTCAACGTCAATGCTGACCTCGCTGCCGCCTGCCTCGCTAAGGCCCTCAAGGCAACCAAGCTAGTCTACCTTTCCGATGTTCCCGGCATCCTCTCTGATCCCGCCGATCAAAGTACGCTTATCCCCTCGATCAACCGCTCCGAGGCCAACGAACTCATCGCCAACGGCACCATCTCCGGCGGTATGCTGCCCAAGATCCATTCCGCCCTCGACTCGCTGGACAATGGCGTTGGTAAAGTTCACTTCATCGACGGCCGCACCCCTCACTCGCTGCTGCTGGAGATCTTCACCCGCTCAGGAGTGGGTACAGAGATTGTGTCCTGAGCCACTTTGCGACTACCGCAGGGCTCAATCACGCCAGTGCTATAGAATTAGAACTGCAGCCGCAGGCGGCTTCATGCTACAGGCCCATAAGGCTGTAATACCATCCCCACGCCTGCCATCCCCCGAAGATCCAGCAAGTAGCGCCGAATGCCAGACTTGGGCCGAACGGTAAGCGTTGGCCGAAACCTAGCCGCCCAAGAATAGCGAGAAAAATACTGAATATGCAGGCAGCAAAGACCGTGAAAATAACCGACTGCCAGCCGAGGCAGCAGCCCAGCATGCCCATCAGATAGACATCCCCCATGCCCATGGCCTCACGCGGAATCGTCACCTTGGGCGCTTTGCCCTCTAGTGACTTGAGATCCTCAATCATCAAAGTCTTACCCTTGAGTTCGACCCTGTCTCCCCTGATGATTAATCCCTTAGCATCGATTTTTTTACCATCCACACGAAATCCGCTTCCATCAATAATTAGCTGGTCGCTATCTCGATAAAATAAATCTCCCCAAGCGTGTGCCTCCCCATCAATCACAAAGCACAACTGCTGCGCTGGATCACCCTCCTCAGCATTTTCATCAGGCTCACGGAGCGTCCATTCAACCGATTCTTCATAAGTGAAATCCTTCTTACCAAAAGCTAACTTACCCAAGATCACCACCATCCACAGCCCACCAAAGCCAGCTAGAAAACCTTTCACCGACATCCAAAGCCCGTCCTTCCAGCCGTGCACCTCACCATCCAGGTAGAGATGATGCTGCACAGATACCGCGGCAACCAACCCAAGTGCTGTGCCCAGCCAAGTCACCTGCAAGGGGATCAGCATAAGCTCGGCATCGACAAACACCACCACCACCAGCAGCGCCATCAGCAGCATATAAAACAAGGCTTCGCCTGGATTATTTGGAAACGCCATCCACATCAGCAAGAACAAACAGGCGGTGAGTAGCTCAACGGCAAAATAACGGAACGGAATACTACCCTTGCACTCGGCACACTTGCCGCGCTGTAGCAGCCAGGTCACCAGCGGGATGTTGCGAAACCAAGGGATCTCCTTGTTACACCCGGGGCAGAACGACCGCTTCGGTTCATTAACACTCAGCCCGCGCGGTAGCCGATAAATCGCCACATTCAAAAACGAACCAACACAGGCACCAAGAACAAACGCTGAAACAACCAACACAGGATGCTGCCAGTTGACAGCTTGCATTGTTTCCAAAAAAGTAGGCATGCACATGTTCTAAACCCCAAAGCAAAATTCCCCAATAGCAAAGTGGTTTCGATTACCTCATTGAATTGCCCCAGAGTAACCTCGCATGAGCTAAGAACTCACAATTCTGGCCTACAAAGAGCAAATTGGTCACAAAAAAGAGAAATCTAACCAAAAAAAAGCTCAATAAAAAACGGCAACAACTACCCATATGGGTGATTGGCAAATCTGCGCTGATGATTAAATTAGTATAAGAATTAGTCACACACACCATATGCCTGATTCAGGGTCGCCTCCACACAGGCGGCCCGCTTTTTGCCTTAGGTTCTCCCCTTGCTAATTTTTCAGCGGCCATTTTATACGTATGCTCTAATTGGCCATTCTTTTTTGTAAGCCTGGCCAATATACTGGATCATTGAAAGATACTCGCCTCGCTTGTATAGTCATGTGTCGAACAAGTTTTATGAAAGTGCCACCTATCACCCTGTCCAAGAGCTTTGCCCTACCTCTATTCACGACCTTGATCTGCCTTGCCTGCCTCACCTCCTCCACTGTCACAGCGGAGCATCCACCTGCCAAAGCCGAGGCCGGCTTTACTCTTCTGTTCAACGGCAAGGATATGGAAGGCTGGACGATCCATGGAGGCCAAGCCGGCTGGTCAGTCAAACCCGGAGGCATTCTCAGAAACGATGCCTCTGTAGGCAACCACAACTGGATTTACTACGATCAAAAAACGTTCAAGAACTTCATCTTGAAACTGGAATGGAAGGTCGCCCCGAACGGCAACTCCGGAGTTTTTCTGAGAGCCAAAAAAGGTGACGCCCCATGGGCTACAGGAGTGGAGGTGCAGATCTCCAACGCACCTCGCGATAACAGCCACTGCACCGGCTCACTCTACGGCCTCGCCGCCGTGGACCCGCGGCCCGATGAACGCGCGGACCTCTGGCACAGCTACGAGATTCACTGCGTAGGCACTCGCTACACCGTCATCGCCGATGGCGTCACATGTGTGGAGTCTGGAGACCAACACAAGGCACTGCTTGCCCGGCCTCTGGAAGGTTTAATTGGTCTACAGGACGCGCATCAAAAACCACCCAGCTACATCGAATACCGCAACATCAGGATCAAAGAGCTCAAGAGTAATTAACATGCTAACCGTATGCCATTTACAGTGACGAAAAATGATCAATGATTGACGGCTCCAGTCATGGACACTAGGGCTGAGCTGATCAATACTTAGGCCTGACTTTATATCTAAAAATCCCATGAAACACCTCATTCTTCTCCTCACTCTCTCTTCACTATTTACCATTTACTATGCCGCTTACGCAGCCCCAGCGGACAAACAGCGGGTGACCGAAGGAAGCTCAAGCGCACCTGAGCAGGGCAAGCGTGTAGCGGCCGAGAGCTCGCAGGGCAAGCGTTCTACCCAGCCTAATTTCATCATCATCTTCACCGATGACCAAGGTTACCAAGACCTCGGCTGCTTTGGCTCCGAGGATATTAAGACCCCACATATTGACCGAATGGCTAGTGAGGGCCGCATGCTCACCTCCTTCTACTCTGCTAACCCAGTCTGCTCCGCCTCCCGTGCCGCCTTGATGACCGGCTGCTACCCAAGGCGCGTGCTTGAGAAAAAAACCGTATTGTTCCCAAGAGACAATGTTGGCCTGCACCCAGAGGAAACTACCATCGCCGATGTGCTCAAGACCAAAGGATACGCTACAGCATGCGTGGGCAAGTGGCACCTCGGCCACCACCCCGAGTTCCTACCTACCGCCCAAGGCTTCGACTCCTACTTCGGCATTCCCTACTCCAATGATATGTGCCACCCCGCAGGCGCCAAACGTCCAGCATACGGCAAATGGGATCTTCACTGGTCCAAGCCTGATAAAAGCACGGACTGGAAAACACCTCTGATCGAAAACGAAAAAATCCTCGAGCATCCTGTGGACCAGCGCACCATCACCCGCCGCTACACCGATCGGGCGATTTCCTTCATTGAGTCGAACAAGCAAAACCCCTTCTTCCTCTACCTTGCTCACAGCATGCCCCACGTGCCGCTCTATCTGCCCGATGAGCTCTACAACCCCGACCCGAAGCGCGCCTATATCTCCGTCATCGAGCACATCGATGCCGAGGTCGGCCGCATCCTCGACACCCTGCGCAGCACTGGGCTGGACCAAAACACCTATGTTATCTTCACCTCGGACAATGGCCCGTGGCTGACCTTTGGGCACCACGCCGGCAAGGCCAAACCTCTACGCAACGGCAAGGGTAGCACCTTCGAGGGTGGCATGCGTGTACCCTGTGTCACTTGGGCACCCGGCCGTATACCCGCGAACAGTAAGTCTAACGACATGGCATCCACTATTGATCTACTACCCACCATCGCCAGCATCGCAGGCATTGAGCCTAAAACCAAAGGCCCGATCGACGGCCTTAACATTAACGAGTTCCTGCACGCCAAGTCCCCCTCACCGCGCACCGAGTTTCTCTACTACACCTCCCAGATCCAATGCATCCGCCAAGGAGATTGGAAACTGCGCCAGCAAGGCAAAGCAAACCAGCTCTTCAACCTCGCCGAGGACATTGGCGAGGAAAAGAACCTTGCCAAAGAACATCCGGAAAAAGTCGCCGCGCTCAAAGCCCGCATGATGGAGCTTGATGCCAAGATTGTGATGGCCGCCCGACCGCTCGGGGAGCTCAAGTAGCCCAACTTCGCGGCATTTTAAAACTCGAAGAATTCTGCAAGCCGCTCCTCAAGAAAGAAACTCGGTTGAATAGGAGTGCCGCCAGAAATGAAGCCCACATGTCCACCGTGGGAATAAAGTTCATAAGTCACCTGATCTGAGATTTCCTCGGGTTTGGGGATCACTGCATCGGTCATGAATGGGTCATCGGCAGCATGCATGATCAGGGTAGGAATACTAATCGATGAGAGAAACTGGAGGCCACTGCACTGGGTATAATAATCGTGCACATCACTAAAACCATGCAAGGGAGCGGTGACCTTATCGTCAAAATCATAGAAAGTTTTTAGGCTCCTGAGTTTTTCTCCATCGAGAGGCATTAGGTCTTTGAGCTCAGGGTTAGCCAGCTTCTGCGCAGTTTTATCATGCAATTGCTTGATTAAGTGACGTTGATAAATACGCGAGAAACCTCCCTCCAGGCGCTTAGCACAGGCAGAGAGCTGCAAGGGCGCGGAGATAATCACTGCACGATCTACCATTGATGCCTCCTTCTGCTCTCCGAGGTATTTAGCCAAGGCATTGCCACCAAGACTATAGCCAACAGCATCAACATGCACATCTGGGTAGATACTTCGGACATGCATCAGTGTCTGCTGCATGTCCGCCGTTTCACCACTATGGTAACTCCTAGCCAAACGATTATTTTCTCCAGAGCAACTACGATGATGGTGAACCACCACAGAGACCTGGTGCTCACCACACCTTTTTATCAAGCGCCTCACATAGGCAGACCTGGAGCTTCCCTCAAGGCCATGAAAGATGACCATTATGCGACTAGGTTTTGCCTCCACATCTGCCCAATCAAGATCAATAAAATCACCATCGCTCAGCTCTAGACGCTCACGTCGCAGCACTACACGAGGAGAAGGCAGTATCGATGTGAGGATCGTTTGCACATGCGGGCTTCTTGCCCACAGCGGAGTGGGAAATTGCTTCAACTCATGGCTATTGATCTTGTCTATCATTTAGGCGGGCTCATTTTCTCAGCTTAGTGGCCCCTACTAAAGGCATCGCAGCATGGCTTGTAAAGAACTTGGATAGAGAAGTAGCTCTGGGCAAAACTATGGCCACATAAACTCGAACAAGTGGATTTAAAAACACAGAACAGCTCACACCTCCCCTAAAAAAATAAATTGAAATAAAAAGGCCTCCATCGAAGTATGTTCCCCATGTCATTACGCCAATCTACCTGCCTTGTTCTGATCTCACTGACCAGCCTGCTGAGCCTTGGCCTTTCCTCGACCAGCCACGCCCAGGCAGCTGCCGCAAAAATCAAAGTCGCCTGCGTCGGTGACAGCATCACTCAGGGATCTGGCATCAAAGACCCCGCCAAAGACAGTTACCCAGCTCAGCTACAAAAACTTCTTGGTGACGACTTTGAAGTGAAAAACTTCGGCCACAGCGGCCGCACCCTGCTCTACGGTGGCGACGCACCTTACATCAAGAGCCCCAAGTTCCAGCAAGCACAAGACTTCAACCCTGACGTGGTGATCATCAAGCTGGGCACCAATGATTCCAAACCTCAAAACTGGCATAGCCGCAGAAGCTTCATCCCCGACTACAAACGCCTCATCAGTCGCTTTCGCCAGCTTCCCTCCCAACCCGTCGTCTGGATCTGCAATCCAGTTCCCGTCTTCCCAGAACAATGGGGCATCAAGGACTCCGTTGTCCGTGACGAAATTATTCCCCGCATCAACTTTATCTCCAAAGAAGCCGGAGCCCCCATCATTGATCTCTACACCCCACTCAAAGCATTTCCGCAGCACTTCCCAGACAAGGTTCACCCGAACGCTGCCGGGGCTGCTGAAATGGCAAAAGTCATCGCTCCCATACTGAAGCAATATCGCGATCAAGCACCTCCCATGCCCAAGCGTATTAAGCATGCTCCTACTGAGAACCTCGTCATCTGGGATGACCGCACAGCCTTTGACTTTGAGGCCGCCTACCCTATTGGCTCCGGCCGCCTCGGAGGCACTGTCTATGGCCGCTTCCCCACCGAGCAAATTCTCATCAACGAGGAAACCATCTGGGAGAACAAAGGTAAACTCTACATGCGAGAGGATGCCTTTTCCCACTTTGAAAAAATCCGCGAACTCGAAGCCGCCGGTGACTACAAAGGGGCGGACGATTATTTCACAGAAAACATCTCCAGCAAAGGCAGTCGCAGTGGCAATCCACTCAGCTACCAACTCGCTGGTTTCCTCAAGCTCGACTACGTCAACACAGCAGAGCTCAAACACAGTAAACGCTCACTTGATCTACGCACCGGTATCGCCACCAACATCTACAGCCTTACGGACGGCTCTACCATCACTCAGGAAACCTTCGCCTCCGCGGTGGATGACATCATCGCGGTCACCATCACCTCCGATAAACCTATCGACTTGAAAGCATGGATCAAAGGATCCACCACGGAAGGAAATGATCTCGTGCTCAATGGCCAGGGTAGCGGAGACTTGGGCACCAAATTCCAAGTGCGCGCCCGCGCCACTCAATCCGACCAAGCCATCACTACCGATGGAAGAGCCCTGCACGTGAAGCAGGCAAAAAGCATCACCCTCTACCTCACCGTTGCCACCAACTTCAACATGGCAGATTCCGACCACCCTCTGGCCGACGGCTGGCAGAAAAAAACCACCACCATCCTCGATGCCATCAAAGGCAAGGCCGCCTCTGACCTACAACAAAGGGCTGTTGCCGATCACCAGTCCTTTTACAATCGCGTTCAGTTCGACATCGGCACCACCTCCCCCGCGGTCATGAAGCTCCCCACCCGCATTCGCCTGCAACGCTTGAAAGAGGGCAAGCATGATGACCCCGACCTGATGGAAACTTACTTCCAGTTCGGCCGCTACCTGCTCATCGGTTCGTCTCGCCCCGGTGGCCTGCCCGCCAACCTGCAGGGCGTCTGGAACCCCTACAAAAACGCCCCGTGGGCCTCCGACTACCACCTCAATATTAACGTCCAGATGAACTACTGGCTGGCAGAAACCTGTAACCTTGGCGAGCTGCACCAACCCTTCTTCGACCTCATCCGCATGTATCAAAAACCCGGTAAGGAAATGGTCCGCCGTATGGGTATGAAAGGCTGGGCGATGGGTCACTCGACCGACGTCTGGGGCAGCGCTCGCTCCATGGGAGGGCGCCCGATGTGGGCCGCCACCTACCTTGGCGGACAATGGATGACCTTCCACATTCTCGAGCACTACCGCTTCAACCGCGACCCAAAGATCCTCACGGAAAACTGGGACATTCTCACCGCCTCCACCGAGTTCTGTGAGTCATGGCTGATCCCAGGACCAAAAAATGACAAGGGTGAAGAGACCCTCATGGCACGCCCCGCCACCTCACCGGAGAATGCCTTCAAATACATCGATAAAGACGGCAAGGAGCAGCAGGCCTCAATCAGTGCCGGCACCTCGGTCGAGCAATGGATGATCCTTCAGGTCTTCAAAGACTACCTCGAGGCCGCCGCCGCCCTCGGTAAAGCAGAAGACCCCTTCGTTAAACGTATCGGAAGCCTCATTCCCAAACTCTACGTCCCGAAGGTGGCAGAAGACGGACGCCTGATGGAATGGCGCCTTCCCTTCAAGGAATGGTCACCCTCCCACCGCCACATCTCCCACGTCATCGGCGCCTACCCCGGCAACGTCATCGACCTCGATGATGATCCAGTGATGCGTGATGCCGTGATCAAGTCCATCGACGGCCGCCTCAAAGCTGGCGGAGCTGGCACAGGCTGGAGCCGCGCCTGGACCATCGGCATGTATGCTCGTTTCTCCGACGGAGAAAAAGCCTACGACAACTTCCACGCCATCCTCACCCGCTCCACCCTGCCGAACCTCTGGGACAACCACCCTCCTTTCCAGATCGATGGTAACTTCGGAGCTACTGCCGCGCTAGCTGAGATGCTCCTACACAGCCACAATGAGGAAATCAAACTCCTCCCTGCCCTGCCATCCAAATGGAGCACCGGTAGCATTAACGGCCTCAAAGCGCGCGGCGACTATACCATTAACATTTCATGGAAAGATGGACTACTCAACGAGGCCACCATCACCGCTGACGAGAAAAGCAGCGGCAGTCCAAAAATCGTCTATCGTGGCAAATCCAAAACCCTCGCAATCAAACCCGGTCAGAGCCTCACCCTGACCGCAAAAGATTTTTAACACCATCAATGACTCTACCTCATCATTCTAGACTGTGCACTCTGCTTGGTCTGCTTACTTTGCTCACCATTGTTGCATTGCCGCTCACCGGCAACGCCAATGCAGCTGAAAAAGAAGCTCTTGAACGGCCAAATATACTCTGGCTGGTGAGCGAAGACAACAGTACCTACTGGGTATCGTGCTATGGCAGCCCCAATGCCAAAACCCCAAACATCGACCGACTCGCGGCCGAGGGTTTCCGCTACACGCATTGCTACGATAATTCCGCTGTCTGCGCACCCACACGCAACACTTGGCTGACAGGCATCCACTGCATCTCCACCGGCAACCAGCCGATGCGTAGCTTCTATGAGGTTCCGTCTGAAGTTCTCAAAAACACCTACATCAACCAGCTCATGGCCACCGGTTACATGGTGTCTGCCAAGTACAAGCAGGACTTCAATTTCGAACAGAGTCATTGGAAAAATCTTAAAGGCAACCTCAAGCAAGACTGGAAAAAAACGCCGAACGGCAAACCCTTCTTTATCATCCGCAACTACGCGGAAAGTCATGAGAGCCGCGCCTTCCCCAACAACAAACCAGTGCAGACGGACCCCGCGACGATGACCCTGCATGCTTATCATCCGGATTTACCGGAGATTCGCCAAAGCTACGCCCGCTACAGTGACGCCGTTGCCAAGATGGATAAGAATATCGGGGACAACATCAAATGGCTCAAGAAAACAGGCCAGTATGAGAACACCATCATCATCTACTCCTCCGACCATGGTGGGGTCATGCCACGCTCTAAACGATTCATGTATAACTCCGGCACCCACTGCCCGCTGGTCATACGCATCCCAGAAAAATACAAACACCTATGGCCCGCCGAAAAACCCGGCAGCACCGTGGATCGTCTGGTCTCATTCGTCGACATGCCCAAGACCTGGCTGTCGCTAGCCGGAGCGAAAATCCCCGAGAGCTATCAGGGCACTATTTTCCTAGGAAAAAACACCGAGCCCGAGCCAGCACACCACTTTGCCTACCGTGGCCGTGCTGACGAGTGTCTGGACATGGCACGAGCCATCCGCGACAAGCATCACACCTACATCAAAAACTACTACCCCTACATTCCCAATGGTCAGAAGCTGGAATACCAGTGGCGCATCATAGCGACCCAAGCTTGGGAGCAGCATTTCAAAGAGGGCAAAACCAACCCAGTTCAGAGCCGCTATTTCCAACCCCGCGAGACAGAGCAATTCTTTGATGACAAGGCCGACTGGGCAAACATTAACAACCTGAGCGACCAGGCTGAGCATCAGGAAAAAATCACCTCACTCAAGCAGGCATTGCGCCAGCAGCAGCTCAAGTATTATGATAGCGGACTCATCCCCGAGGACATGCGCAACCGCCGCGCTACCAAGCATGGACTTACACTCTACGAACTCGTACGAGACCCTCAGCTTTACCCGCTTGAGCAGTATCTTGATGCCGCCGACTTGGCTCTTACCGCAGATTCAGCAAAGCTTCCCCAGTTTGTTAAAAATCTAACCAATCCAGATGGAGGCATTCGCTGGTGGGCCATCAACGGGCTCAAAAACCTCGGCTCCAAAGCTAAGCCTGCGCAGAAAGAAATCCTTCACGCAGCCCACAATGATCCTGCCCAAGAAGTCCGTATCCTAGCTGCATGGATCTTACATGACTTCGGCGACGTAGAGACCTATCGAGAGATCATCAATAGCATCAAAAAAACCGGGATAGAATCCAAGTCTCACTACGAGACCACCGTCAAATTAGTCGATTCAAAATCCTGATGGCATGGATGTTAGGCGCATGAACAAATAGCCAGCTTACTCCATTCCACATCATTGACTCTGGGGAAAGATCAATGTGCGCCAGTCTGCCATAGGGAGAAAAACACCACAGAAAGATAAGTCCAAAGGATAGAAAACACAATGTGGACTGCTGTTTCGAATCGGCGACCTCTCCACAACTTTGGAGAATACCAAAAAAACTGGATACACAATCGCAGGAACCAGAAAACAAACAGCCCCAGCATCACTTTTTTACCCAAGGGGCTTTCGATTTCATCCGGGCTGATCGTCAGGCATAAAACACCCATCATCAGAACCACCAAGGCAATAAAGAAGGTATGAACCTCCATGACTTGTTTGTTAACAAGCTGCAGCTGCTTCAGCTCTTTTTTCCAGTTAAAGTATCTCGGGAAGCCGACATGAACGAGTGATAATGCAATCAGTAGCCAGCCGATGATTTTAAGGTGTAATTCCATTATCTTTTTCTAGCGTGAAAATTGAAACAAAGGGGGTGTGTTTGACGGTATTTCGGAGATGCATTCCTGAAGATTTGAATGTTTGGATCCAATTGCGGCGCGACAAAAAATGAAGGAAGCCAATGTTGTAGGCAATAAAGTTAGGGGCATCCCTGATGTGCTCAACCACAAAAACGCGCCCTCGATCACGCAGCACTCTTTTAATCTCCCTGAAAAAAACTATTCTGTCTGATTCATCCCTGATCTCATGTGCCGCAAAAATGACATACGCACGATCCACTGAACCCTCAGGCAGGGGGATGTTATGCAGATCTATCTCCTGCACATCACTCGGTAAGGGGTATGCTTTCTTTGCCCTCTGGATTGAAATTTCTTTTTCTCCCAGCGACTGGTAAAAGTCCATGACGTGGTGCGTTGCCTTGCTATATCTCGATTTTAACAGAGCACTGGTTTCATCAAAACCCGCACTCACATTGAGGATCACGCTCGCGTCCTTCTCTTCCTCATTATCCAGCCACCTCAGGTCATACAGATGAGACATGTCGTAGACATAGAAGGTGACAATCAGGGAGCTGCAGGTCAGGAAAACAGCCAATAATGCCACTGCTCCAGCATACCAATCGTAGGGGCTTTCAAGAATGACCGACATCCCCAGGGAGACGGCAATCACGCAGACGCTAATCACATAAAAATGCCAGTTAAACCGGATGACGTTCCACACCCCTTGTCCGAAGCTTCTTTTCATATGCTTTTCCATGGATCCAACTCACCTTTTTTCCAGTAGTAGGGAATATCTTCTACGATGAATGCATTGGCCAGAACAGCCCCTTCATTGCCGATGGATTGAAGGAACGGAATGGAGTGAGCGTTCACTTTGATCGGAGCGGGTTTCCAATGACTCCGGACACCTTCGATCATCAGGACATCCCGGGTCTTTTCCCGGTAGGTGAATGTAAATGGCATTGGCCCGGCAAATCGGCGAGCCTCTCGCCAGTCCGCAAAGGGAGAACCCTCAGGCAGATCAATCTCACCATCACTTTTTGTTACCGAAACAGAAAAGCCGGAATGAAGCCCTTTGACGTTGATCTTACCCGGTTCTTCCGAGATCATGGTGTCTACGTAGTTGTATTTGTAGTCGGTGAATATATTGCCCATGGTTTTCATGAAGCGACTATCGGTATCAGACTTCATGATATATAAACCTCTCAGTTTTCTACCGGAGCTCGTGGTGTAGCGGACAAAGATCCGGTATCCCATCAGGAAGAAGTCCCTCCCCATGAACCGGGGAAAGCCTTTAGGGCGCATCTCTTTGGTCTGCACCATAGCCACGGCGACAAACGCCCACTTTCCGTCAAAAAGGTCCAGATCCAAACATTCGGGAATCAGATCGGCTAAGTGCTCCTTGGGGAACGCAAAAGTCAGCACGATAGATTTTTCAAAGAAGGCCTCGACCGCAAAAGGGTGTTTTTTAAGGAATGAAAACATCTACTTGATATGGGGTTTGAATATAAATTCCTTCCACAAAAGGATTCCGCTGAAAATCACGGCAAAAACCATGTTCATCCTGCCCCACAATAACATCTCAGGAACCAAGATAGTCTCTAAAATGTTCATCACCATCACCAGTGCTATTTGAACGATCGTGTTTGTTCGCTGATAGATTTTACTCAAAACCCAGAAAGCCAGCATCACCTCGCCAAAACCAATGAGCTTGGTCAGTAAGCCTGCATACTGCTCGCCCAAGATAACACCGACAATTTCCCAGTGCCTGGGAACAAGATCAAGTAATTTACATGCCACACCGTTGATGAACCATACACCCGCTATGACGTAGGTAAGTGTCTGATCAAGCCTCTTCGTATCAAAGTTCATCACGCTATTCTCTCTCCGTGCCCCTGCGGAACTGGCCGGGGGTTTTACCGACGCGCTGTTTGAACAGACGGGAAAAATAATACACCGCGGAAAAGCCGAGCATTTCTGAGATCTCCGTCACGGTGCGCTGGCTCTCCTTGAGCAGCTCCATCGCCCGATTCATGAGGATATCAAGCTGATACTGGCGCGGCGACCTGCCGGTATGCTGGCGGAAAAGGGTGCGGAAGCGTGAGTAGCTCAAGCCAATTTCTGCGGCCAATGCCTCCAAGTCAATATCCTCCGTGGCGTGAGCCAGCAGATGATAACGCGCCTTGTCCAGTTTCTCCTCACTGCCCCCCAGCACCTTACTAGAGCGCATGACCAGTGACCTCACCCGGGCCAGCAGTGCCACCACCTCACCCGCCATCATCTGACGAAATCCCAAAGGAGCTTCCCGCATCAGCTGCAGCACATATTTCATTTTACGCAGCAGCTCTTCATCATGCCCTAGGTGCAATACCACACTCTGTGATGGGAAAAACTTCTCCATCAGGCGCTGCGCATACTCCCCCTGAAAACCCACCCAACTCTCTGCCCATCCCGTTTCCGAATCCGGCTTATAGCGGTGCCACATGCCTGGGCGCAATAACATCATGTCCCCTGCCTTCACTTTCACCGGCTTCTTATCCTCACATTCAAATACACCCTGACCACGAGACAAATAAACCATTTGAAATTCCTCAAGCACCCGCCCCTTTTCCCAGCTAAAAAGATACTCTTCAGGGTGTTTGCCCACAGGATATTCACTGCCGGCCGGCACGTCAAAATAACCAGCATCAAGCACATACATGCCCCAATCGAGCAAGGTCGGCTCTACTGGCAGGTAACGGGAGAACAAATCTAATCCAGTCATTTTGTGCAAAAATAGAATCAAATCCTCTATTTGCAAGATGATTATTTTAAGCCACACTACGCGCCATTCATTATTAAAAATCTCAATATGTTTTCCCAAGTCAAAAACCAGTATGCCGATCTCGGCATCGATGTAGAGCAAGCACTTACCACCCTCGCCAACACTCCTATCTCCCTGCATTGCTGGCAAGGTGATGATGTCGGCGGCTTTGAGACAGGTGCCGGCGAACTCAGCGGCGGACTCGCCGTGACTGGCAACCACCCCGGTAAGGCGCGTAGCTTGTCTGAGCTTCGACAGGACCTTGACCAGGTGCTTGACCTACTTCCCGGCACCCACCGCCTCAACCTCCACGCCATCTACGGTGACTTCCAAGGCGAGAAAGTCGACCGCGACGCCATCACCATCGATCACTTTCAAAGCTGGATTGACTGGGCAAAATCACACGGTATCGGCATGGACTTCAACCCGTCCTGTTTCTCACACGATAAGGCTGGCAGTGGTTTCACCCTCAGCAGCCCCGACGCCGGCATCCGTGATTTCTGGATTGAGCACTGCCAACGCGCCCGCTCCATCGCTGCCGATATGGGCAAACAGCTCGGCTCCCCCGCCGTCACCAACGTCTGGGTTCCCGACGGCATGAAAGACAACCCCGCCGACCGCCAGGGGTATCGCCAACGCCTCTCAGACAGCCTCGATACCGTCTTCTCTGAGAAGCTCGACCTCGCCCACAACATCGACGCGGTCGAGTGCAAACTCTTCGGCATTGGTTCAGAAAGCATGGTCGTCGGCTCACACGAATTCTACATGGGCTACTCCATGAAAAATCAAACCGCACTCTGCCTCGACGCCGGCCACTTCCACCCGACCGAGAGCATCGCCGACAAGATTTCCTCCGTGCTCATGTATGTGCCTCACCTACTACTGCACGTCTCCCGTGGCGTGCGCTGGGACAGTGACCACGTCGTCCTGCTAGATGACCCCACTCAAGCCATCATGCAAGAACTAGTGCGCTGTGACGCCCTGCCCCGCACCTCCATCGGCCTCGATTTCTTTGATGCTTCCATCAACCGCATCGCCGCCTGGGCGATTGGCACCCGCGCCGCCCAGAAGGCCCTCCTGCTCGCCTTACTTGAGCCACAAGACAAACTTCGCGCCGCCGAGCTCGAAGGTGACTACACCACCCGCCTTGCCCTGCTTGAGCAAAACAAGGCGCTACCATGGTCCATCGTCTGGGAGGAATTCTGCCAGCGCCAAGACACCCCGGGCGAAAGCCAGCTACTTGCAGAGATCAAATCCTACGAAGCCAGCACCCTCTCCCAGCGCAGCTAATCTATTCCAACCAGACAAACAATGAGCACAGCAGACCAGACACAATCAAGCGCCTCCTCAAGCGAGTATGAAAACGAACCAGTGCCCAAGCACGCCCTCAAGGGAGGCAACAAATTCTGGGGCATGTATGCCGGCGAACACGCTGCTGGCACTGAGTTCATGATCGGGCCGCTGTTTCTGCTCAACGGCGTTTCCCTACAAAATATCGTATTAGGTCTTCTGGTCGGCAACCTGCTCGCCGTTCTCTCGTGGCGCTACCTTTGTGCTCCCATCGCTGCCAAAGCACGCCTTACCCTCTACAACCACCTCGAGCGCATCGCCGGCAAAGGCCTAGTCAAAATCTACAACCTCGCCAACGGCATCCTATTCTGCTTCCTCGCCGGAGCCATGATCACCGTATCGGCGACTGCCGTCGGCATCCCCTTTGACATGCCGATGCCTTCGCTGGGCGACTGGCTGCCCAATAGCACCAGTTTTGTGCTCATCGTGCTCGGCGTAGGTGCCGTCATTGCCGTCGTTGCTTCACTTGGTTACGAAACCGTGGCCAAATTCGCCAACATCGCCTCACCCTGGATGGTGTTGGTGTTCCTCGCCTGTGGTCTCGTTGCTCTCAAACAGCTCGGCGTATCAGACATGTCAGGGCTGGAAAAAGTCTGGAGCGAATCCATTCTCGTGGCACAAGACGGGTCATCGGAATCCACCATGGGATTCTGGAGTGTGATGTTCTTTGCCTGGTTCTGTAACGCAGCCATGCACGTCGGCATGGCGGACCTCTCCGTATTCCGCTTCGCTAAAAAAGCATCCTACGGCTGGGCCAGCTCAGCTGGTATGTATGTTGGCCACTTCATGGCCTGGATCGCCGCCGCGCTCATGCTGGCAGCACAGATCAAGATGACCGGCGACACCAACCCCGTGCCCGGACCAATGGCCAACAACGTGGTCGGACTTGCAGGCATCATCTGTGTAATCGTCGCTGGCTGGACCACGGCTAACCCCACTATCTACCGCGCCGGTCTCGCCTTCCAAGCCATGATCCCAGGCTCCTCCAGATTCTGGGCTACTCTTGTTGCGGGCATGATCGCCACCGTCGCCGGTATTTTCCCCGCCTTCGCTTGGAAGCTACTGACCTTCGTCGGCCTCTACGGCACCATTCTAGCCCCCATGGGAGCGATCATCTTCTTTGATTGGTATTTCCACCGCAAGGGAGACGCTGCCAACCTGCTCAACGCGGCGCCCGCCAAAAGCTTCAACCTCGCTGTCTTGTTTGCCTGGCTTATCCCCGTCGGCATCGCGCTCTACTTCATTCAGGCGCAGGATATTGCTGCCTGGTATTTCCCACTGCCCTGCTGGGTCGCCTGTGGCATTCTGTTCCTGATTTTCTCTGGTAAACAAAAACCTGCCGCCGCCCAATAAGACATCATCCATCATTACTCATAACGACTCATAACGACTCACAAACACTTAAAACGATGAAAACCATTCTCAACATCCTCTCCTTGATCGGGCTGGCACTTACCCTGATCCCATCCATCCTACTACTCACTGATACTCTCAAGCCTGCTCAAGTAACCCTGCTCATGACCATTGGCATGGTGCTCTGGTTTGTCAGCCGCACCCTACGTGAAACCATGTTCCGCCCGACCGAGGTTTCCACCCACGCCGTCGAACACGACACCCCCCACACGCTCTAATATTGCTGGTAACTCAAAACTCGAACTAGCAACTTAAACTTAAACCAACTTCAACTCACCATGATCACTGCACTCTATGGCGTCCTCTTCCACTGGATCGGCGGTCTTGCTGCTGGCTCCTTCTACGTTCCCTTCAAAAAGGTTCGTAACTGGTCATGGGAAACCTACTGGCTCACCAACGGCATTGTCTCATGGCTGCTAGCGCCGACCATTTTCGCCCTCATCCTGACCACCGTTCCTTTTGAGGCGATCCTGTCAACTGACTCAGAAACACTACGCAACACCTACCTCTGCGGTCTCTGCTGGGGAATAGGAGGCCTGACCTTCGGCCTCTCCATCCGCTACCTTGGTGTCGGTCTTGGCAATGCCATCGCCCTTGGTTTTTGCACCGTCTTCGGCACCCTCATCCCCCCCATCCGCTCAGGCACATTTGTCAGTGACATCTGGACACCTACTGATGGTAAAATTGTTTTGCTCGGTGTCTTGGTCGCCGTCGTGGGCATCGCCATTGCAGGTCGTGCCGGCATGGAAAAGGAAAGAGGCTTAAGTGATCAAGAAAAGAAAAAGACCATCAAAGAGTTCAACTTTTCAAAAGGAGTGATGATTGCCGCTTTCGCCGGTATCATGAGTGCCTTCATGGCCTTTGCCATTGATGCTGGCGGCCCCATTGGAGCCAATGCCGTCGAGCAAGGCACCGTCCCCCACTGGTCGGGACTTCCCATCCTGATCGTGGTCATGGCTGGAGGACTCACCACCAACTTCATCTGGTGCATCTTCCTTCATCTCAAGAACAAATCCGGCTACGAATACCTCGCCCGTTACAAGCGCGACATCGAATCTCCTGACGACGACATCCCCCTCCGATCTAACTACCTCTTCAGCAGCTTGGCCGGACTGGTCTGGTATCTGCAATTCTTCTTCTACACCGTCGCTCATAGCTATATGGGAGATTTCAAATTCTCCAGCTGGACACTGCACATGGCATCAATCATCATCTTTAGCTCCCTCTGGGGTCTCAAGCTGGGTGAATGGAAAGGCTCATCAAAAAAATCACGCCAGCTGCTCTACACCGCACTGGGCACCTTGATCCTCTCCACCGTCATCATCGGCATTGCCGCCTATATCAAAGGCTCCAGTGGCGCCCACTAACAGACATCAAATCATCATTATGAAAACAGGAATCTTCTCCATCGGCCTCGACACCTACTGGCCGCAGTTTGACGGCTTACTCGACAAGCTGCTCGGCTACCATGGCGAAATCCGTGAACGCATCAGCACCATGGGCACCGACATCGTCGACGCCGGCATGGTCGACTCACCAGAAAGAGCGCGTGAAGCTGCCGCCCTTTTTAAAACCGAAGATGTCGACATCATCTTTCTGTTCATCTCCACCTACGCCCTCTCCTCCACCGTTCTCCCCGTGGTCCAGAAGGCCAAGGTCCCCGTCGTGCTGCTCAATCTGCAACCCGTCGCGCAGCTCGATTACGAGGCATTCAACGCCCTCGGTGACCGCGGTAAAATGACCGGCGTCTGGCTTGAACACTGCCAGTCCTGCTCAGTGCCCGAGCTCGCCAGCGTCTTCAACCGCGCCAAAGTCGATTACCACGTGGTCAGCGGCTACCTGCAGGAAGAAGAAGCATGGCAGGAAATCACCGACTGGGTCGAGGCCGCCAAGGTCGCCACCGGCATGGCACAAAACCGCGTTGGCCTGCTCGGTCACTATTACAATGGCATGCTTGACGTCTACTCAGACCTCACCCAGCAGTCCGCCACCTTCGGCAACCACTTTGAGATTGTCGAAATGTGTGAACTCTCCGACCTGCGCAAGGCCGTCAGTGACGAGGATGTCTCCGCTAAGATCGAAGAGTTCCAGCAGAAGTTCGACATTGCGGAAGAGTGTGAGCAATCCGAGCTCGAGCGCGCGGCACAAACTTCCGTCGCCCTCGATCGTCTGATTGAGAAACACCAGCTCGGCTCCATGGCCTATTACTACGAGGGCAGTGGTGAGTATGAGAACATCGTCACCTCCGTTATTGCCGGTAACACCTTGCTCACGGGGCGCAACATCCCCATCGCCGGTGAGTATGAAGTCAAGAACGTGCAAGCCATGAAGATCATGGACCTCTTCGGCGTCGGTGGTTCCTTCTCCGAGTTTTACCTAACGGACTTCAAAGACGACGTCGTTTACCTCGGCCACGACGGCCCCGCCCACTTTGCCATTGCGCAAGGTCGTGTCGGACTGGTTCCAGTTCCCGTCTACCATGGCAAACCCGGCAAAGGCCTCTCCATCCAGATGACTGTCAAGCACGGCCCAGTGACCATCCTCTCCGTTGTCCAGCACGGCGATGGTTCAGTTTCGCTACAAGTCGCCGAGGGTGAATCCGTCGCCGGCCCAGTGCTCCAGATCGGCAACACCAACAGCCGCTACAAGTTCTCTATCTCCGCCAAGCAGTTCATGAACGACTGGTCCAAGGGAGGTCCCTCCCACCACTGCGCCATTGGCACCGGCCACATCGCCAGCCGTATTGAAAAACTCGCCGAGCTACTCGGCATTGAGTGCACGCAGGTGTGCTAATCTAGGCAAAGGTGCAAGCGGGCTGTCTGAGCGGACTATACCCCTACTCCTTACACGCCAACGCCTGCTCAGAATAATTCTTACCGTCCTTGATCCTAGTCACCTCTGGATAGCTACGCAGGAAGTTATTTTCATCAATCAGGTTGATCAGGTAATGCGTCGTGCCCTCGGGCAGCTTAGCGGTGACCACGCCCTCTGATGTAAGCTCGGCGGGAATGCGGAACCACTCCTCACTCTTATCGCCACCGTTCATGGTGTAGAGCAGATTAGCACGCAGTACTTCAGCTCCGTTTTTCTGATACTTGAAAATAGCAGTGTTCCCCTTGCGCTTGTGGGAAAGCACCTTGCAGACCTTGTCCTGATTCGGCAGACCCTTGGGATGGTTCGGGTTATAATACGGGTAGCTGGCCTTCATCTCGGTGAGAGCGGCAGTGAGCTTGTCATCCATCTCCTTGACCTTATCCGGCATGGCAGCGGCGAGGTTCTTAGCTTCCTCAATGTCGACCCGCTTACCCTTTTCATCATAAAGCTCATAAAGTTCAAACGGCTTAGTTCTGGCGTCATTCACATAGTTGTAGTTGCGCACCAGCTTGAAGCCATTGATGCGGATCGTGCTTTCTAGAGCCACACTATTAGGGAAGTGCCAGACCATGGTGTCACGTACCTTGCCGTCCGCTTCTTTGACAAGGCTGGGGTCAGCAGGGTCATTGAGCAGCAGCTCAGTAATATCCAAACCGTCCAGTGACTTATCTTCGGGCTTCTCAGTACCTGTCAGCGTCAGAATCGTCGGGTAGAAGTCCAGACCATTGACCATCACATCGGACTGCACACCTGACTTGATACTCGGGCCAGTAATGATCAGCGGCACCCGTGTGCCCCCCTCCATCAGGGAAATCTTGCCACGATCGAGCGGATAGTTGTCCGTGATGATCTCACCCGGAGTTTTCTCCATGCCACCGTTGTCCGAAGTGAAGATGATGTAGGTGTTCTCCACCAGCTTGTGGCCAGGCCAGCGTGGGTCCTCGGTGGATTCCAAATAATCAAACAAGTGCCCCATGTAGGTGTCGAGCTCCTCGACCATGGCGCAGTAAAACGGATTGGTCTGGCCCTTGCCCGTCCATGCCCCCGGGTTCTCTGGATCTGCTTTAACACCGAGCTTCTTACAGTATTTGTCCAGTAACGCCTTGCTGCGGGTGTGGATCGGCGTGTGCACCAGCCAGGTCGCGTAGTAGAGGAAGAAGGGCTTATCCTTCTGCTCCTCGACAAACTGCAGCGCGTCCAGACTGTTCTGGTGGGTGGTGTAGCCATCCTTATCAAGACGATACGGGTCTTCCTGCTTATCGGTGGCAAAACCAGTAAGCCGATCAGGTGTCATTTTGCGAGTTGTGCCCAGATTGGAGCGGGTCCAGTCAAAACCTTGGTCCTTGGGCTGAGGAAAGGAGTGATGGTCAAGTGCCATATGCCACTTACCACAATGGCCAGTGACGTAACCGTTTTTTTGCAGTAGTTTGGGCAAAGTCACGGTGGTCTCAGGCATACGACCCATATACCATGGCGGCATCATTGGATGGCTCGGGTGATAGACCAGCGGCGGGTGGCCGCCAACCACGTGCGTCTTCTGAGCTCGGGCTGGGTGGTCACCACTCATGATCGCACAGCGGGTGGGAGCACAGGTAGGAGCTGGTGAGTAACCATGGAGAAACTTAACCCCCTTGGTGGCAAGCGCATCGATGTGAGGTGTCTCCATTGGGGTCGGCTCATCGATGTCATAACAACCGACATCCTGCCAACCGAGATCATCGGTGAGAACAAGAATCACATTCGGCTTCGCCGGCCGCTCGGCAGCGGTCAGAGAAGTGGTGAACGGCAAGAGCAGTGCGAGTGTCAGCAGCGGGGCGATCTTCATACCCTTAAATTAGCACCCACGATTGGATATTAAACAGAATTTTTAGATGATATTCAGCTACCGGCCGCCGGGGCGGCGGAAGATTGAAGTCCAGCAGGTAATAAAAAAACCCCGCTGTGGCTCACAGCAGGGGTTTTTGGAAGTTCTTGGTTCTTAGTTGAGCCGCTTTGCGGCAATCACTCATCCTTTATCGCTCATTAGCTGCGCTTACGGCGAAGCATCAGAGCGAGACCGCCGAGGCCGAGCAGTGCCGTTGAGCTAGGCTCTGGCACGGCGTAGGCTTCTAGCACAAGGTCACCACCGCTGAGTATAATCTGCCAGTCCCAGCCTGGGGCGTTGGAGAAGCCGCTTGAATCAAAGGAGAACTTATCAGCGCTAAAGTCGGTGACGCCTCCAGAGACAGTTGCTATGATAAAGCTGTAATCAACGTCGCCTGGGGCTCCTTTTGTCCAAGTGTCAAAGCCGTCGGCGTTACCTGCGGCGTTTCCAGAAGTCAGGGAGTCAATATCGATGGTGAAGCCGCCTATACCCAGGTTGGTGAGGTTCAGCGTTCCGGTGATATCGAGCCAGTCCCAGCCGGAGCCTGCACCTTGGGTGCCACCACTGTCATTGATCTCCCAGAGGTAAGTACCACCATCGTTCCAAGTCTGCGCTCCTGTGATCATTGTGCCAGGTGAGTTGCCGGGGCTAAGCACGGCCCCAGAAGCGATGGTCATGTCACCTGCTATGGATCCCGCACCAGAGAGGGTCTGACCCGAAGCCAAAGCAAAACCGTTGGTGACACCTGACACATCCAAGGTCGCTCCAGACGAAACATCGATAGTAGCAGAACTCGCGATGTTGTTATCCGCTGCGGACAGCGTAAGTGTTCCGCTGCTGACGGTGGTGTTCCCTGTGTAGGTGTTTACACCGGAGAGGATCACATCTCCGGTCTGGGAGCTAGGAAGGTCTTCGATGGTGAGGCCGCCGGCACCGGAGATCACGCCGCTAACCTGTAGGTATTTATTTTCCCATGTACCTCCCAGTGTTCCACCACCCGCATTCAGGGTCATGGCTCCTGTGAGGTTGTATTGTCCATCCTCACTGTAGACCGTTCCGCCATCCATGGTGAAAGCGTTGTCGATGGTGTATGATCCTCCCGGATTAATCCAGAGCTTGAGCGAACCACCTGAGTTCACCGTCACCGCACCCGACCCCAAAGCATCCTGGCTCGCACCAGAGCCTAGGCTCAGCGTGCCGCCATTGATAGTCGTTCCACCGCTGTAGGTGTTGGCTTCGGATAAAGTTAAAGTGCCGGATCCCGTTTTGGTGAATTGCCCGGCTCCAGCCAAAGCACCACTCAAGCTGATATCCCCACCCGTAGTATTAATATCCACAGCACCACCAAGGTTCATGCCCATGCCGGTTGACCAGCTTGCCAGAGAGCCAAGAGTGCCGCTGTTTAAATTGATCGTTCCATTGATCTCTTTATACATCCCGCTTGACCCTACGTTAAGCGTACCTCCATTCAGATTCAATGTGCCAGCCCTAGACCCGTTGTTGTTATATCCGTAACGCACACCTTTCGCGTTTACGACCCCGCCATCAATGTTGAGGAAACCTTTACCGTCAGATCCGAGGCCAAGCCAATTGTCTTGCACGTTCAAAGTACCACCAGAAATCGTATACGTTGCCCTAAGATTAGACCAAACTCCCATCGTCGCCGAGCCACTCACATTGACGGTGCCGCCGGTCTGCGTCACCCAGCCATTTGTGGAATTCTGCCGACCCACAGCGAAATTCCCACCCACGTTCAAGACCGCGTTATCCTGCACGACAAGGGTGCCAACTCCACCTCCCGCCACATCACTCAAGGACACCTTCAGATTACCGGATACCGTGGTATCAGAGTTGCCTGATAACACGAGGCTACCTCGTGCCACATTGAGTTCTGACGCTGTGTTACCCGTGCCTGAAAGAGTCAGTGTCCCTGTTCCCAGTTTGGTCAGCGTGCCTACACCGGCTATATCACCATTCAGGTCAATATTGTGAGTCGATGTATTAACGTTGACCGAGCCGTTTAGATTCATGTCCATGCCGGTTGACCAGCTTGCCGATGCACCAAGCGTGCCACTCTCCAAGTTAATCGTTCCATTGATTTCCTGAGCCATCCCGCCCGAGCCAAGATTGAGCGTGCCGCCGTCTAAGTTCAGTGTGCCATTCCTGCCACCAGCGTTGCCCATACCGAAACGAAGCCCTTGAAGATTGGCCGTGCCACCATCGACATTGAAGATGCCAGAGGAGTCCCAGCCCACGATGAAATTAGTATTGAGCGTGTTCAGAGTGCCTCCTGTAAGATTGTATCTTCCAGTGAGATTACTCCAGTGACCAATCTTAATGTCATCCGCACCCGAGCCGGTGAGGTTTACCGTTCCTCCCGTTTGATTCACCGTGCCATTTCTGCTTGTCTGGTTACCAACCAACAGTTTGGTCGATGTCAAGGTGGCACTGTCTTGCACCGTAAGGGTCCCCCCCGCACCACCGGAGATACCACTGTTGGCTACGTATAAAATGTTGGAAACCGTGGTCGTTGAAGTGCCTGATAATATTGTATTCCCTCCCGCAGCATTCATGTTGGTAGCGGTATTACCGGTACCGGTGAGCTCAAGGCTGCCACCACTGATTTTACTCAATGTAGCCGATCCACCTGCCTCGGTGACGCTGCCATTGACAACAATGCTGCCTCCTGCGGTGTTTTTAAACACTAGGCTGGTGTTAAAGTCGGCACGGTTAATCAGGTTGTTATTGATGGTCTGGGTGTTGGTCGAGTTGTTGGTCACAGAGGCGACTCCTGCAGCTGAGACATTGGAAGCCCGCCCCAGCATGTCTATCGAACCCCCGGTCAGAGTGAAGGCCCCAGCAGAAGCATCAAAGAGAATACTATCAGTATTGTTGCCGTCTCCATAATCGTTGTTTGCAGTGAGATTAGTAGTGCCGGCAAAATTTAGCGTTTCATAGGTATTCGTGTTGTAAGTGGGGGCAACGTCCCCATCCCAGTTCGTGCCCGTGCTCCAGTTAGCGTCACCACCCCCCCCATCCCAGCTCAATGTAGCCGCCTGCAAGAAGCCTGAGAATATTACTAGTGAACAAGCTATAGCCGCGGTCATTTGCGGCTGAAATATGTTTTTTATTCTCGTTTGTTTCATGATTTTTGTGTCTGGATTATATTCTGAACTTGTTCGGAATATTGTTAATACAGATTAATATTTAAAATGCATTATATACAATTCGCGAACATCATGTCACATTTTATAAAAATTGTATATCACCCTTTTGGGTGATAGCTGCTAGAGGCGGAGGGAAAGCGAAAATGGACCGCTAACCCTCACCTTGTCGGGGTTGATAAAGGATAGCCTCCGGTGGCGGCAGCTCTTTGTTCCTGGTTCTTAGTTGCTAATTTTCAGGAGCCAAGGCTCAGCCATCAGCCACAAAGTGACTACTTTATCAGCCCGCTTAGCGCTTCTTAGCCGGCAGGGGCTGGTGCGCCTCCACCATGATCTGCTCCATGCGCTTGACGATCTCGGGATACTTAGCTGCGATGTTTTTGGTTTCGCCGAGGTCTTTTTCTAGATCAAAGAGCTGGAGCTTCTGAGGCGTTTTCACTCTCCAGCCCAGCTTGACTCCCTTCCACTTGCCGATGCGCACAGCTTGGTCACGTTTCTTACTCTGCGGGTGCTCCCAGTAGAGATACTCACGTTGCTGCTGTTCCCCCTTGCCGGTCAAGGTTGGCAGTAATGAAATGCCGGTGTTTTGCGCCGGCACGGGCTGCTCGAGTAGATCACAGATGGTGGCAAGAATGTCGTAGTGGGCACTGGGCAGGGCACTGATCGTGCCAGCCTTGATCGTTCCTGGCCAGCAGGCCATGGACGGGGCTCGGATACCACCCTCATAGAGATCGCGTTTGTGACCGCGCAGCGGGCCGTTAGAATCCCAGAACTTAGGGTCATGACCACCCTCGAGATGGGCTCCATTATCAGAGGAGAACATGATCAAGGTATTCTCCGCTTGGCCGGTTTTTTCCAACAGCTCAAGCAGCTGGCCGATCTGGTTGTCGAGGTTTTCCATCATGCCGGCGTAACCCGCGATCGGGTTTTTAACATCGGGGCAAGGCTCATCGGGGCCGGCGCCATATTTGCCAATCTTCTTGTCAAACTGGGGATAAACTTTGCGGTATTTCTCGTGCAGGGCCTTCGGCGCGTGCATGGCCGCGTGGGGCACAGCGGTGGGAATATAGCAGAAGAAAGGCTTACCCGCCTTGGCGTTTTTCTCCACAAAAGCGAGCGCATCATTCATGATCAGGTCATGGATATAGGTATCCTTCTCGAGTGCCACCTCTTTACCGTTGCGGACAATGGATGTGGGGTAATAAGTGTGGGCGATGCTCTGGCTCTTCCAAGAGCTGAACTCATCAAAACCGTGACTCAGTGGCGAAGGGCGCCCAGTATCATTGGTAACACCTACGCCCCACTTGCCATACATGCCCGTGGTGTAACCTGCCGCCTTGAACACCTCGGGCAATACAGTCATCGCCTCAAGAAGTGACAGCGTATTTTCATTGCCATTACCACGGGCAAGGCAATGACCGGCATGCTGACCAGCCATCAGCGAGTGGCGCGATGGAGTGCAGACGGTGTTAGCCGAGTAGTGGTCAGTGAGCTTGATGCCCTCCGTGGCGAGACGGTCAATGTTGGGTGTCTTCAGCTTTTTCTGGCCAAAGCAGGAGATGTCACCGTAGCCGAGGTCATCAGCGAGGATATAAATGACGTTTGGTGTAGAGCTTGCACTCCCTTTGGTCGTCCGCTGTTGCTCCGCAGGCGCAGCCACCGAAGAGTGAATGGTGAATAGTGAATAGTGAATGAGAAAGAGGGAGAGGAGACAGAGTTTCATGATATGATCTTAATTTACGGGTCAAAGAGTAGTAAGCTTACAGATTTCGTCCACCGTAGCCCTGACGGGCTGATGAGGGAGGGACGTTGCGCTTGGCTCGGGCCAGCGCCGGCATCGCCTTAGGCAAGAACTGCCCCTACCCGGTCATCCACATCAAGGGCGGCCGCCCCCACCCCTTATTCCTTCAACTCATTGAGCGTATAATAGGCACTGGCATTGCGCAGGACTTTACCCGAGGCATCGGTGATACCCTTGAGAGAAAACTGGTAAATTTTACGTTTCTCCAGTCTTAGCACGCGGAGTGCGGCCGTCATACCATCTGCCGATATCTCCACAGCAGTGACGGGCAGGTCTTTGAGGTCAATTTTCGGTGAGCCGTATTTGGGCGTGTAGGCGTAGTGGTAGCTCTTCAACGCAAATTGCTCTGGGCTGAGCTTGTCTGCGGGATTAAGAGGCTTGGTGAAGTGGAGCTTGAAGCCGTCCTGCTGTAGCTCGATACGGTGAATTTCAAAAGGAACCACACCATTGTAAACCACCCGCTGCACCCCGGTGCCAGGCAGGCCGCGGTTCCAGTTACCCTCCCCCACCCGGCCGATCATCAGCGAGTGATCGGGAGCGAAGGCGAGCCGGCAGATACCAGCTTTGAGAGGCTCCCCAATCTCGCCACCTTCTGCAACTTTTTGTGGACTGCCTTTGATAAACGGAAAGCACGCGCCCTGATACTGGCCATTCACCTTTTCCAAGGCAACACGCATCAAGGTGGCATGCACCACATCCCCGATAAAAAATTGCCCGGCAAAGGGACCGAACTCGCCGCGGGTGGTATCACAGAGGGGCGCTCCCGGTGAGTTGCTCAACTCCCCGTGTGGCAAAAACACCGCCGGCATTTTGCGCAGCCGGTCAAGCTCTTCAATAGGCAGCTTGGTCGGGTCTCCCTTGTCTTTGAAACGTGGATCCCAGCGCAAGGCATCCGGATGTCCGTGAAAGACTCCCTGCTCAAGGTGATGCAACATGGAGCTCCCTACCCAGTCTCCCTGATTGTCCGTGGCGAACAAATCCCCCTCATCATTCATGCCGATGCCATTAGCCGTGCGCAGGCCCGACGACCACGGAACAAACTCCCCCTCCGGGCTCACCTTGAAAGACCACATGCGATAGGGTTCAGCGGAGAATCCATTGGCACTTGCAGGGCGGCCATCAGGATTTGTTTTTCCGCTTCCCGAAAGAGTGCCCCAGAGGTTGCCAGCATCATCTTGCACCAGCCCGTAGGTATACTGATGAAAATTCGGCACCATGGAAAACCCGTCGCTAATCGTACGGTGCAAATCCGCCACCCCATCCCCATCCTCGTCGATGAGCTGCGTGATCTCCGGCCGCTGGGACACAAACACCTCACCCTTACTGCCAATGCACAGCCCCATCGGCTCATGCAAGCCGTGGGCAAAACGTTGCCATGCACCATCCTTCCGCGCCCAGACGTCTCCGCGTCGAGTCGCCAGATAGAGAACCCCATCCGGGGAGTAATCCATGCCAGACACTTCCATCACAATACCCTGCGGAACCTCCACCTGCTCCACTCGGTAGTGCTCATCAGCCCGCAGCGTGGCAGCCGCGAACAGAACAGCGCTGAAGATATGAATGGTGATACGTTTCACGGCTTGAGATTGATGGAGATGGAGATGGAAAAGTCAGCTCGCTTGTCCGGGTGCACGAGCAAGACTCCCGAGGACCAAGTGGCGTCCTCAGTATGATAGTGCACATGCTCTTTTGCGGAAAGAAACGAGACCTCCTCAGCCACGCCCGGAAGGGAAAAATGATGCGTGATGCTCACTGATCCCCCCTGTGGCTTCGCTTGGCAGACAATGCGGTGAGCCACGTCCTGGCCATTAACCTGATAGAGAAACTCGGGCTGCCCTCGCACCAAACGGTAGCCCTTGAATGCGACCTCCTGCTTTTTTCCCGTATCATCAAGCTTGCCGATTCTCAGCGGAAATTGATTTGGCGCCTGATAGATTTTTGCACCCAGTAGTCTGGCATACCATCCACCGAAGCCCGTCCAGGCTTTCTCCATGTCCAGGAAACCACCACTCCAGACGTAAAGTAGCCGACACTCCGCGGCATCAAAGGCGTAGGAAATCCCCCCAAGTTTCTGAGGCAAGCCAACAGCGATCACACGTGATGAGGCCCCGGGCAAGTATACGCGATAGACCACTGGAGCATCGCCCACCTCAACCACCGTGCCCACGCGTTTCTCGAAAATCAAAGGACTATGGAAAGCGGGCTCAGATGCATACCCACCTGCCTTGGCTCCGCCGCCGCGCTCCTCCTTCTTCCTGAGAGTGAGAATCCATTCTGCGAGTTGTTCGGCGTTCTCTTTGGTCAGGTGAGACTGCGGAGGCATCTCGTTCTGCCCCCACTTACCCTTGGCTCCCATCTGCAAGGAGTGCAGAATCGTTTCAATGCCTTTCGGGTCATTGGCATAGTGACTTCCCACCGCCGCCATCGACGGGCCTATGCTTGGCTGCTCCAAATGGTGACACGCAGCACAACCTTGGCTCGTAAATAAGTCGGGCACTTTTTCGGGTATATTCCCAGCTACGACCTGCGGCTCTGCGAGCACCGGCTGGAACAGGCAGAGCAGGGCCGTAGCACATCGCAGCATCAACTGCTTGCCGGCTAAAGCGCGTACTGTGGTATTTTCATCCATTCGCCGTCTTTGAGCGCGGACTTGTGCGCAATCACTCCGGACATGGTGATGTTGAGTGCGTCGCATACGTCCACAATAGGCTTCTTATCCAACAAGATCGACTCAATAAAATTGTTGGTGAGTTGTCCGTGTGAGCCACCGTGGCCACCGCCACCCACACCGGGAGGTAGCGCAGGGCGTGCACCACTGATCTTCGGATCGTGTGGTTTTTCCCCGTAGACGCGGCCTTGTTCACCGTGGGCATTTTTCATATCCCAGCTCACCGCCATGCGGGAAATGCCGCCCTCACTGGTCTTATACATCGCGACCTCGGTGCCGAAGGGGTTTTTATGGGCATTGTTTTCCGCCTGAAATTCCGGATAGCGCCCGGCAGTGCCAAGCCCTGAAACTTCAGTGAAGCGACCACCGGTGATGGACACATAGTAGGCTGCCGAGTGAGTCGGATACCACATCGGAACCAATCCCCTTCTCCATCCCATTTTGTCCACCTTGCCCGTCTTCGGGTTGTATCCAGCTAGGCCATTCGGTCCGAAGTCGTGGTAGTATTCGCCTTCCGAGTAGATGATCTTGCCTAAGGCACCCGCCTGATACTGCATCCGCTTGGCGTAGAGATCCGCGTGGAAGGTGGAGGTCTCGTTCATCATATACTTCATACCGCTCTTCTTGACCGCATTGAAAAGATCCTCCGCTTGACCCTCTGCCTCGAAGCCAAAGACGGCGGGCACGGCCGAGCAAACATGCTTGCCGTGATTGAGCGCCATGATCGCCAAGCGGGCATGACTCGGTGCATCGGTAGCGATGTAGATGGCCTCGATCTCCTTGTCCTTGATCATTTCTTCACAGGATGGGTAGGTCTTCTTGGCCCCCACGGCGTGTGCTAGCTTGGCGCAGCGGTTCGGGTCGAGATCGGTGGCCGCAACCACCTCGACATTCGGGTGATTCTGGTAATAGAAAGCAGCTCCAAACTGGCACAGACCATAGCCGGCGATGCCCACCTTGATTTTGCGATCCGACACAGGCTGCCAGCCTTGGGCGGCGGTAGTCGCCTGCTGATCTTTTTCAAATCCTGGAATGATGTTTCCCTGTGCGTCCCGGGGTGCGTTGTCCGCGTTGGCATTCCCTGTAAGAGCTCCCAGACCAGCCATACCCAGGAACGAGCCGGCCCCCGTCAAACCCTGAATAAATCCCCTGCGGGACATGCCCGCAAAGTTGCCCTCTTCCAAATCCATGTTGCTGTCTTTATCGCTCATATCTTAGGGATACGTTAACACATCCCGATCATTTGCAAATGAAATGAACACGTACGAAACATGCATAAATCCGACTTTTCCTAATCGTTTCATCCACGACAAGCACCCTATTACCTCAGCTTCACTGATAACGGCCGAACCATGCACCTTCTTCAGCTCCTCAAAAATAGGGATAGCACAGCCTGCTAAGAATATGATAATTTAATGCCTCATCCGTTATGAACCTATTACGATTCTTTTTTAGCCTCTCTCTGTTGACCACGACTGCAAGCCTTGCCTTCGCATTAGAGAAACCCAACATCATCATCTTTTATGTCGATGACTTGGGCTGGCAAGATGTCTCGCTCAATGACCTCGATGATGAGTGCCCCTATGAGACTCCCAATCTGGACAAGCTCGCTGCCATGGGCATCAATTTCACCCAGGCGTATTCTCCCGCGCCGAGTTGCTCCCCCTCCCGCGCAGGTATCATCACCGGCCAGCACCCGGCGCAGCTCGGGATCACGCATGTCTATATGGGGAAAGTTACCGAGGGCAGACCCAAGGAACAGTTTCTCTCGCCCTACCTTGATCAACACCTCAACTTCGATCATTTGACCTTGGCCGATGCCATGAAAGACAACGGCTACAAAACCGGCCACGTCGGCAAATGGCATATCGGACCCAGTGCCGACAACTATGGCTTTGAGTTTGTCGATCATAGCCGCGGCGTGCATCGAGGCATGAAGGATCGCACCAAAGATTTTTCCACCGCTAAAGACAAACAGTATCCCTTGAGTCAGGAAAAATACTTCCCCTTCAGCGACAAGAAACCTGACGGAATCTCCTACCCCTACGATCAGCTCACCGAGTCCGCACTGCAGTTCATGACTGACAACAAGAGCGAGCCCTTCTTCCTCAACATGTGGCACTGGATGGTGCACTGGCCCGTGCTCACCCGTAATGGTGAACTGCTGGAATATTATTGTGATAAAATGGGCCAGCCCTTCCCACCAACATCTACAGCGGGAGACATGACCTTACCGGGTCAGCAAAACCCCTACTTCGCCTCCATGGTCACCACCATCGACTGGAGTCTGGGACGCGTCATGGACTATCTGGAAAAAACCGACGACCCCCGTAACCCCGGCAAGAAACTTATCGAGACCACCTACCTCTTCTTTAGCTCTGATAACGGCGGCGCCGAACAGAAAGCAAAAGAAACCATCTCCGACAACTTCCCGCTCAAGTATGGCAAAACAAACACCGAAGAAGGTGGAGTGCGCGTGCCCATGGTAGTGGCAGGCCCGGGAGTCACCAAGAGCAGCCGCTTTGACGGACTGGTCAACCAGCTCGACTACTTCCCCACTATCCTCAAGGTCACTGCATCGAGCATCGCTGCTGATCAAAAAAAGCGACTCAGCGGCCTAGACATCTCTGAGGTCCTCACAGGATCAAATAAAAAGATCGTCAATACTGAAGGCAAAGAGCGAACCCACCTCTTCTGGCACTACCCACACGGCGGAGGAAACATGAAGTCCGCCATTCGTGAAGGAGACTTCAAACTCTACCAACACGCCCAAGCCGGCAGCTACGAACTTTACCGCCTCTCCAAAGACGGCGCACGGCAAGACATCGAAGAGAACATCAACTTGATTAACGATCCTGAATACGCAGAGGTGGCCAAAGGCCTCACATCCAAACTCAATGCCGAGCTCAAAGCCCATAACGCGCAAGGCCCTTATCTGAACCCCACCTACAAAGGCAACACCCTGCAAGCTGCCAGCATCAGCCATTCTACCCTCTCCGGCCAGCAAGCGAGCCTCACCATTGACCCCAAAGGCCCAGCCATTGCCAAGGCCTACGTCATCTATCTGCCAAGCCCTGATGCGCCGCAGAAGAAACACAGAAATGAAACCGGCATTGACACCACAGCACCCCAGATCCGTGTCAAATACCCTGCCGAAATCAAAGACAAAGGCTACTCCGTAACCGCCACCATCCCCGAGGGTATTACTACCTATCGCTTCATCCTCGTCGATGAACACAACTTCCTCATCTACGGGGAAGAGCAGCCTTAGCTCTGCGCAGACGCCTGCGGCGGCAGTTTAAGTTGCCAGTTCAAGTTTAAGTGGGGAGTGCACCTGCGGCCAACCAAGAACCAAGAACCAAGAACCAAGAACCAAGAACCAAGAACCAAGAACCAAGAACCAAGAACGAAGAACCAGGAACCAAGAACAGCCGCCCCCAGCGGCTCCAACTTCCAAAAACCCCTGCCGTTACCAAGGCGGGGGTTTCTTCGTCTTTGAAAGGAGGTTTTTTATTGTTTTGATGAGCTAAAACATCAATGAACGCTTAATATTACGAAAAAAAAACAGAAATACTCATTTTCCCCTCGCTAAATCAAATTTTTTGGGTATATTGAAAAGCATACCTATTTTTTCTCGTGCTTGCCCGCTTTTCCTAAGTGGCTCTAACAGAGTAAATAACTTAAAAGTCATCTAAAGTGACCAAGATACATACCCCAGACATACCTATAATAAACGACCTGAAAATCCCCTCTTTAATACCCCATCATACACCAACCATAGACACACCATGAAAACGAAAATCCCACACCTCATCCTCGCCTTGTCTCTATCTCTCTATGCCGCACAGTCTGCAAGTGCCGCTCTGGTCTTCACTTTCTCCAAAGGCATGCCGGGTAGCACGATCATTACCGTGAGTGGTGATACTGCGACTGCAGGCGGCAGTGGCGGAACTAATACAGCCGAGCAGATCGGTTTCAGTGCCTCAGGGTCCGGGAGCGTTCGGCAAACGGGCTTTCGCTCGAGGAACGATGGCTTCGATTATGCCACGTTTGCAGCCCTCGGCAGCGGGGCCCTTACCGATACCATAACGTTAACCTCTACCGGCATTACCGGGGGGAGCCCGACGTTGATCGACAGTTTCCAATTTGACGGAAATGAGTTTTATCCTGTGGTTATGGACGGCCTTGCTAATAACGGAGACACATTGTCATTTGCAGGGTCGCCTGACGTGACTGGAGCAATGGCGATCGACTTTTCGAATTTTTACCCTCTCATTAATCAGACTCTTAACAAGGGCGATGGTATGTTTTTCGTGTTCGTACCCGAGCCAAGCTCGACTGCATTGCTCGGACTTGGTGGCCTTGCGCTGATGCTGCGCCGCAAGCGCAGCTAATGAGCGATGAAGGATGAGCCGCCTGACGGCGGCTGTTCTTGGTTCTTCGTTCCTTGTTCTTCGTTTTCAAACCCCTGCCCTTTACACGGCGGGGTTTTTTGTATCCACAGAATTCTTAGCGTCTTGGCGTGAGCTCTTATCAGGCTTCGTGAATCCGTCGTGCTAGAATTCAACATTCACTATTCAAAATTCACCATTCCGACGGAGGCATCCTCCGACGGCCAGCGGTACCCTAAAAAATGAGGATATCTTTCTTAAGGCGATTGTGTTATAAATAAATTGAATTAAGCGAGTTATTTATTAAAATCTATAAACAATAAGATCATCTTAAGCAATTTACCCGCCCCCTCATCATACCTAATACAGAGCTAAAACCTCACAAAAACCCCCATCATACACCAACCATATATACCCATGAAAACAAAAACAACACACCTCATTCTTGCCTGCCTGTTCGGTGTCTCGACAGCTCATGCTGCTACAATTATTAGTATCGATGATACGTCTGGCGCGCGACTTTACGATCAGCAGCAAGATGGCTCTGGTAGTAATGTAAACCTCTTTCAAGCCCTGAATGTCGGCACAAAGAGTAACGGTGCCGGATATGATATGCATGCCGGGTTTGTCTTTCAAATGACCGGAGCAGCTGATGGATATCTTGAAGCTGCAGACTTCTCGGTTTCAGCTACTGGTGGCCAAGGGCAATCGATCTACAATATAGATCTGTATGCCAACCGTGTCTCGTCATCTTCGACTTTTAATGTCAGTGACTATCAAGTTTTTGACTCGCTGATTATGGAAGATTTTTGGGTGGTAAACGATGGCCTCGGAAATTTCTCCCTTGATGCACTCGGGCAGGCAAACCTGCTCAGCTATCTGCAGACGAATTGGGTGGAAGATGATTACGTCTTCTTCACCTTGAAACTGGATACAGCCCCAAGCTTTATTGCGGGCGCTGATGCCAACCAGAACACCATCTTTGGCTTT
>ERZ767285.66-NODE-66-length-45766-cov-5.086607_pt1 | contig 45766 bp, 40 predicted proteins | sample MGYA00374953_ERZ767285 | MGnify/ENA primary metagenome ERZ767285 (study PRJEB28947, sample SAMN06267186) | marine metagenome | isolation source: Columbia River Estuary | place: USA:Columbia River Estuary, USA | collected 2013-07-23 ...
AAAGACAGATATAATCATACTGATCGTCCTTGGGTGATAGAATTTCTGAACATCCTTTTATAGCCAAATCATTGGTGCCTCCCTCTGGTACCGTATAAAAATCACCATAGTTATCGTGCAGAGTTTTCAAAAATGCTGGAGTTTCTTTCAAAGCGTATTGCGCTCTAGAGACAAATACAAGTTGCATTCCTTGCTCCTGGGCAAAGCGTAATGTTGGATTTTGCATATAGAGACCAGCAAGCTCCTCACCTCTTATAATACCAATAGTTTTAATATTGTTTAATTTTCCTGCAGCGGCCACGGCAGCAATATGATTTGAGTATGCGCCCCCAAAGGTTAGCATGCATTTTTGAGATATCTCCAACACATGGGCAATAGTATACTTTAATTTTCTATACTTATTGCCTGATATGATAGGATGTAAAAGATCTTCTCTTTTTATAGCTAAGCTAACATCACACCCAAGAGAGGAAACATCTATGTTTTGATTCATTTTTAAAATATGTTAGCTTTTTTAGAGAAAAAAAGACATCGCAAATTTACAAAACATGAGAGTATCTATTTTATTTTTAACAGTCAAAGCAATAAATTTTATTGCAGAAGAAAATCAAGCTACTTATACTACCAACTTTGCGTATTTTTGTTAGGTGTTATTTCCGAAGAAAAAAATAGAACTAGAAGAAGGAGACTTCTACCTCACGCCAGAGGGCTATAAATGCTTTACAGAACAATACCACCTCAAAAGGACCTATTGCTGTGAGAGTGGCTGCCGTCATTGCCCCTATGGCTTCAACAAAAAAACAAACACACACTAGTAAATAGCCTTAAATTTCTATCTATAGATGCAAATTATCAAAAATAGTACCATGACTTTCAAAGAAGAAATACTAGCTGGAATACCAAATGAACTGCCTCAAACAAAAACGTATGACCCCCAGGTAAACCATGCCCCAAAAAGAAAAAAAATACTTTCTCCGGAAGAAGAAAAACTAGCATACCGCAACGCACTACGCTACTTTGATCCCAAACACCACGCCACGCTCCTTCCGGAGTTTAAGCATGAATTGGAAACATACGGACGTATTTACATGCACCGATTTAGACCCGATTACAAAATATACGCAAGGCCAATACAAGAATATCCTGGCAAGTCTACCCAAGCAAAGGCAATCATGCTCATGATACAAAACAACCTAGATCATGCGGTTGCACAGCACCCTGATGAGTTAATTACCTATGGTGGTAATGGAGGGGTGTTCTCAAACTGGGCACAATACCGCTTGGTGATGCAGTACCTGGCCCAAATGACAGACCAGCAAACATTGGCAATCTATTCTGGGCACCCTATGGGTTTATTTCCTTCTCATAAAGACGCCCCAAGAGTGGTTGTAACCAACGGGATGATGATACCCAATTACTCCAAGGCCGATGACTGGGAAAAATTTAACGCTCTTGGTGTTACTCAATATGGCCAAATGACAGCTGGCAGCTATATGTATATTGGTCCTCAAGGTATTGTACATGGAACAACAATTACAGTACTAAACGGTTTTAGAAAAATTAAAAAATCTCCAAAAGGAGGGTTATTTGTAACCTCTGGACTGGGAGGCATGAGTGGTGCCCAACCAAAGGCAGGAAACATAGCAGGATGTGTTACCGTTTGCGGTGAAATAAATAAAAAAGCAACAAAAACAAGGCATGAGCAAGGATGGGTAGATGAAGTAATTAGTGATCTTGACCAACTTGCCAAAAGAGTGAAAGAAGCATTGGCAGCAAAACAAGCAGTATCTATTGCTTGGGATGGAAACATTGTTGATGTCTGGGAACATTTTGACAAAGAAAACATCCATATAGACTTAGGGAGTGATCAAACCTCTTTGCACAACCCTTGGGCTGGAGGGTATTACCCTATGGGGTTATCCTACGAGCAATCAAACCAGATGATGGCCAATGATCCTGCACTTTTTAAAGAAAAAATACAAGAAACTCTTAAACGCCATGTAGCGGCAATTAACAAACATACCGCAAAAGGAACCTACTTTTTTGACTACGGAAATGCCTTTTTACTTGAGGCCTCTAGAGCAGGGGCAAACATCATGGCAGAAAACAACATAGATTTTAAATACTCAAGTTATGTCCAAGACATCATGGGGCCTATGTGTTTTGATTATGGATTTGGTCCTTTTAGGTGGGTTTGCGGCTCTGGAAATCCAGAAGATTTGGCCAAAACAGATGCTATTGCCTGTCAAGTACTAGAAGAAATCATGAAAGATGCTCCTTCTCAGGTGCAACAGCAAATGGCAGATAACATACAATGGATTAAAGGCGCACAACAAAACAAACTGGTAGTAGGCTCTCAAGCAAGAATTTTGTATGCAGACTCGGAAGGAAGAATGAAAATAGCAAGTGCTTTTAATAAAGCAATTAAAGAGGGCCATCTTGATACAATTATCCTAGGGCGTGACCATCACGATGTAAGTGGCACAGACTCTCCCTATCGTGAAACAAGCAATATTTATGATGGAAGCCGCTTCACGGCAGATATGGCAATACAAAATGTTATTGGAGATAGTTTTAGAGGTGCAACCTGGGTAAGTATACACAATGGCGGGGGTGTTGGCTGGGGTGAAGTAATCAATGGCGGTTTCGGTATGGTTCTTGATGGTAGCAATGATGCACAAAGACGACTGGAAAATATGCTCTTTTGGGATGTTAACAATGGTATTGCAAGACGTAGTTGGGCTAGAAACAAGGAAGCTGTATTTGCTATTAAAAGAGAAATGAAACGAAACCCAAATCTCAAAGTAACACTTCCGAATTTTGTAGATGATTCACTTTTAAATTAAAAACATTATGAACTTATTAAAATTCTTTTCTGTTATCGCTTTACTTCTTCTAACCTCTTGTAACATCGTTCGGGTGGTGAGTGATTATGATAAAGCAACCAACTTTGACAACTACACTACATTCGCTTTTTTTAAACCAGGTATAGACAAAGCCAAAATTAGTGATCTGGACAAAAAGAGAATATTGCGCGCCATACAAGATAATTTAATGGCAAAAGGCATGAATAAAAATAGTAACCCAGATATTTTGGTTAGTATTTTTACCAAAGAAAGCCAACGCGTAGATATCTATCAAAACAACTTTGGTGGGGCTTGGGGCTGGAATCCATATTGGGGAGGAAACTTTAACAACAATAGAATGATATCTTCAAACATAGAAGGCAGCCTCTTTATAGACCTTATTGATGCCAATACCAAAGAATTAATTTGGCAAGGTGTTAGCCATAGTGGTATATATAACGGTAATGATATAGAAAAACGTGAGGAGAAAATACGTCTTATTGTTTCAAAAATACTAGCGCAATACCCACCTGATGCAAACAATAAATAAGCAATAGATTAACTCTTTTGAATTCGCTTTTTAAATTTTTTTTAAACCTATTTCCAAGAATATTACTTATTAAAATAAGTTATCTGGTAAGGCCTTTGTTTGCTTTTTTTTTAAGAGGAAATACATACACAGATCCCATAGATGGAAAATCATACCGAAGGTTTCTTCCTTATGGATACGCCAAGGTTAGAGAAAATGTGCTAGCACCAGGCACTCTATCTCTAGAAAGACATCGTCTTTTTTGGTTGTATTTAAAAAATGAAACTACTTTTTTCTCTGCCCCTTTGAGAGTATTACACTTTGCCCCAGAACAAGCATTTGTGCAGAAATTTAAAAAACAAAAAAACCTCACCTACACCACCACAGACCTCAACTCTCCTATTGCAGATGTGAAAGCAGATATTTGCGACTTACCCTTTAAGGATAATAGTTTTGATTTTATTATTTGTAATCACGTTTTAGAGCATATCCCAGATGACATTAAAGCCATGCAAGAATTATATCGTGTGTTGGCACCTTCAGGAACCGCTATTGTGCAAGTTCCTTACGATGCAAAACGGGAGATCACCTTTGAAGACAACACCATCACAGACCAAAGTGAACGCACCCGTATTTTTGGACAGTATGACCACCTAAGAGTCTATGGAATGGATTATTTTAAAAAACTCTCAAGTATCGGCTTTAATGTTAACGCCTTAGATTACACCAGTAGCATCAGTAGTGATGATATAGAGCGTTACAGGCTCTGCAAAGGAGAACTACTGCCTGTCTGTAAAAAATAAAAGGTTATTTTAAAATTAAATCTTCAAAGCCTTTGGTGCTGTAACTTTTAGGATCTTGATTTGCATCAACATAGGTTACATACCCATCTACATCTTTTAAGGTTTCAAGCATTGCTTTTGCTTTTTCAAAACCCATAGCCATACATGCAGTAGCATAGGCATCTGCCAGGGCGCAGGTTGGAGCAATTATAGTTGCACTTGTTACATTATTTTGCTCTGCAAGTCCTGTTAAGGGGTTTATAGTGTGCACATACTTTTTACCTGTACTATCGTCAATGCGGTATTTTCTATAATTTCCAGAACCTGCCAATCCACGATCTTGAAGGGTGAAATAAACAACTGCTTTTCTATTATCAACCTGGGATACAATAGCCTCCACCGCGCTGGTCCATGGTCGGTTTTTTGAAATATTTATTCCTTTGGCTAATACCTCACCTCCTAGCTCAATGATATAATCTGTAATATTATTACTGCTTAACATAGTGCCCAAGCAATCAATACCGTAACCTTTTGCTACCGCATTAAAGTCTAGATAGATATTTGGGTTGTCTTTATGGACAGTGCCATTTTTTTTAATAGAGGCTTTATTAAAACCTACCAATGCGCTAACACTATCTAGTACCTTGGCGTTAATAGTTTCATGATAAGGGGTATCTCCAAAGCCGTATAAATTTCTCAAACTACCAACCGTAGGGTCAAAATACCCTAAAGAATTTTTATGTACTATTTCAGATATTTGCCACACGTCTTTAAACAGAGCATCTACTACAATGGTACTATCTCCCCTATTAATTTTTGAAATATCACTTTGGTAGATATAGGTACTCATAGACTTGTTGACCCTATAAAGTACAGAGTCTATTTGCTTTTGAGCATCAAAACTTGAGTTGGTAAAATACTGTATGGTATAAGTGGTGCCAAAGGCATTACCCTGTAGCACTTTTTTCTCTAAAGAGTCTTCGCTTTTGCAACTAGCTAAAATGATGAATATTAAAAAAGCTATTATCTGTTTCATTTGATTTCTTGTAAGCCTTTATAAACCATTGTGTACTCTTGATCTTTTAATACCGGTTTTGCGTAATCTTTGCCATGACCAAGACCCACTCCGGCATAATATGTTTTGGCCTCAAACCCATTGGCATGCTCTTTTATGGTTTGCATAAATACAGGATCATACGCATTGGCATCATCAGGATAGTGAGACACCCGCACAATCACAAAATGCAAGTCTTTATTTTTTAAACCAACAAACTGAGGATCTTTACCAATTTTACTATTAACACCCAAAAACTCAAATCCCTGAGATTTCATGTCCTCTCCTACAATATTCATGGCAAGGTTATGCAATTCTTGTTTGGTAAGTGGCAGAGACATTAGATTTTAAAGTAATTGGTTTATCACAACAAAAATACGCTAATATGGCTAATCTTGTTGGCAATCAAAAGAAATAACTTAATAATATGTAACCCTTTTAAAAGAAACCATAAAGGCAACTATTAAAAAGAAACAGCAGGAAGTATAATTGTTTGAAGAGTTGATTTAGTTTTTTCTAAAAAGACGATAAAGCAAAATTAGACCAAAAAGTGATAAAACTAATATATAAATGAAATTTGCAGAACTCAAAAAAGAAGTAAGCGGTTCAATGGAATTAATATTTTCATTATTATTCATAATTTCTTCTGGGTAAAGATTAAAAGAAGCAGATAACATTATATTTTTGGTTAAGACTGGAATTTCCATTTTGTGCTGCTGCATTAAAGTAGATGCTCCATTGTTTAAGCTTTGTTGTGAATAAGAAAACAAAGTATTAAAGAATAAAAAAAACAATACAAAAAAAATTCGCATAGTACGTTAATTTAGAAAGTTCAATATTCAAAAAAAAAAAAGGAAATTACACGAAAGTAGGTGTAACAAAAAGTAACAAAAAGCAAAAAGTTGCAACATTTTAGGGTAAGATTTGGTGTAGGGTATCTTCGTAGCAAACAAAATAGCAGGCAATTAACTTATTGTAGTTAAAATTGGGAATTGAGGATTTGGCTATGATATTGCCTAACTAAATTAAATAAAAGTAATTACCTAGAACGTATTGTCTTCTATAGTGTTAAAAGTAAGGTATCTAAACTAGCCCCTTGTTTAAGGTTGAGCTTAGCTCTTGTACGCTGTCTTGTTACTCTTATACTAGCACGGCCTACACCAAGCATGGCAGCCATTTCTTTGTCAGACATAGAAAGATAGCTAAGACAGCAAAAACGAACCTCTGCTTTGGTAAGCTTAGGATATTGCTGCTTTAAATACATCACAAAACTAGGATGTACCTTATTAAAATACTGGAGAAACTCCCTCCAGTTTGCATCTGTAAGTATTACTTTTTCAGTTAGTGCTTTTTGTTGTGTTTCTGTAATATATACTTTTAATTGTGATGTAGCATCCTCAAGCTCTCCTTTAAGTTTCGCGTTTGCTAAAGCCAGGCTTTTTTCTTTTAATTTTTTATTAGCACGATAGTTTAGAAACAATAACATCAATATTACTAACCCAAACATACTAACCCCTATTGTAATTAATACTATTTTTTCTGACAGCTCTTGATCTTGTTCTTTTTGTAAAAGTGTAATTTGCTTGGCGTTAAGATTAACTAATTTATCTGCTTCAAATCCAGAAAACCTATTAGAATTTGAACGTAATTGATTGGTTACAAACTCTAGAGAATCACTATAAATAAGTGTATTGGTGGCATCATCATTATAGGCAAACCATTTGGATAATTGCCTGTAAATAGGCTTCATTCTTCTTAGTTCTTTATCTTTTTTAGCAGCACTATAAGCCCTCCACATAAATTTCTCGGATTTAATAGGCTCATCTAATGCTAAATAGGAGGCAGCTATATAAATTAATGCATTTGATGCATTACCAAACCATCCTTTAGATAAAGACATATTAGCATCTTCAATTAGTAAAGGTAATGCTGCATCAAACTCACCTTTTCGATACAAATTTTCTCCAATGTTACCATTAATTATAGTAACCCATTCAGTGTTGTTTCTAGATATGGCATACTGCTTAGCCAAGCTAAAATAATAATTTGCAGAATCTAAGATCTTTAGCCTCGCATATGCTAGCGCTAAATTGTTATAGGCTCCAGCACGTTTGAGGTTCTCAGTAGCAACGGCTTTTTTAAAGTGGCGCTTGCTTAATGAATATTGCTCATAGACATATGCCGTATAACCCACATATGCATTAACATTATATTTCATTTTAGGGTCAACAATAGTATGCTCTAGAATATAAAGTGCCTTAAATAGACAAATAAACCCCTCTGAAACGCGATCAGGAATTCCTATGTAATGATAACCTAATTGGTATTTAACTCTTACACTAAGCCAATCAAGTTTTAGAACATTAGAGATGCTATCTAAAGAGAGAAGACGCTGCTCTTTTACTTTTGGGGGTATGCGATCTACATTAGAGCTTATTATTTTTAAAGCAATCTCTAAGGCTAAATCATCATCATCATTTTGTTTTGCAAATAGCGTAATGCTTTCTAAAAGCTCTTTAAAGCGGCGTAAAACAACGGGAGTCATTGCAGCTAACCGTATTTCAGTTATAGCTTCAAAGTAATTTCTGCGTTTTATAAAATCAAGACCCAGCAACGAATCGTTAATTGGAATATTAAAGGCTTGCCTAAGGGAATCTTGAGTACTTAAACCAACAGATCGTGTTTGGAGATGATGCGCATCTATAAAACCTAGTTTTTTTGGAGCAGCAAAAACACTTAGACTAACAAATAATATTGATATTATAAAAAGGCGCACTTGGTATGTGTTTTTAAAAAGTTTGTTTTGTACAAGTATCAAATATATGAAATCACTAGGGCACATAACGTATCTGTAGCATTTTTTAAAATCCTTTTAGAGAAAGGCCTTATGGTTTTGTTCGAAAATAATACCATGAAAAAAACCGCTATCAAGGTTATTGACAGCGGTTTTTTTATTTTATAGTATCGAAAAGACTACCCTCCAAAATCATCAAAGCGGATATGTTCATCAGGGATCCCGTAGTCTTCACCCATTTTTTGAACAGCTTGGTTCATCAGTGGTGGACCACAGAAATACAATTCTATGTCTTCTGGAGATTCATGAAGGTCTAGATAGTTATCTATCACTACTTGATGTATAAACCCAACAAATCCATCACCTTCTCCATCAATACCGTCTTTGACTTTCCAGTTATCTTCTTCCATTGGCTCAGAAAGTGCTAGGTAGAATTTAAAGTTTGGAAAATCATTCTCAAGTTGCTGAAAGTGATCTAGGTAAAACAATTCTCTCTTAGAACGACCCCCGTACCAATACGTAACTTTTCTTCCAGTTTTTAAGGTTCTGAATAAGTGATATAAGTGAGATCTCATTGGGGCCATCCCAGCTCCACCACCAACGTATAACATTTCTGACTCTGATGGGTTTATAAAGAACTCACCGTAAGGTCCAGAGATAACACATTTATCTCCTTTTTTAAGATTAAAAATATAAGAAGATGCAATACCAGGGTTCACATCCATCCATTGGTTTTTAGCTCTATCCCAAGGCGGGGAAGCAATACGAACGTTCAGCATAATCTCGCGTCCTTCTGCAGGGTAGGAAGCCATTGAGTAGGCTCTCTCCACTACTTCTTTGTTTTTCATCACAAGCGGCCATAAACCAAACTTATCCCATTCTGCTTGAAATTTATCTGGGGTGTCATGCTCCTGGGGATGAGCAGTAATATCCATGTCTGCAAATTTTACTTCACACTGAGGAATTTCGATTTGAATATATCCACCCGCTTTGTAGTTCATGTCTTGAGGTATCTCTACTACAAATTCCTTAATAAAAGAAGCTACATTATAATTACGCACTACCACTGCATCCCATTTCTTTATCCCAAAAACTTCTTCTGGAATGGTGATATTCATGTTCTGCTTTACCTTTACCTGACAAGACAAACGTGCGCCGTCTTTGAGTTCTTTTCTGCTAAAATGAGGCGTCTCTGTAGGCAATGCTTCTCCACCACCCTCAAGTACGTGACACTCACATTGTATACAAGTTCCACCACCACCACAGGCAGATGGTAAGAAAATTTTATTGTCTCCTAAAGTGGTTAATAAAGTACTACCACTGGCAACCTCAATTTCCTTTTCACCATTAATGGTAATAGTTACGGGTCCAGAAGGAGATAATTTTTGTTTTGTAAAAAGTAATAACGTAACCAATAAAAGTGTCAACACCAAAAAAGCGATGACTGTTGCCGCGATAACTCCTGTAATACTTGCTGCTAAAAACATATACTTAATTTTTTATTCTGAAACTACCAATGGGGTCGTCTCTACTTCTTTTTCTATGGCTGGTTGTATGGTTGTTTGCGTCGTTTGTGCTTGAGGGGCCGGCGGAGCATCTTCTCCTCCTGTCAACATTCCTCCAAAACTCATAAAGCCAATGGCCATAAGTCCTGTAATAATAAAGGTAATACCAAGTCCTCGAAGAGGTGCGGGCACATTACTATATCTTATTTTTTCTCTAATGGCAGCAATAGCAACAATGGCTAAAAACCATCCAATACCTGAACTAAATCCATAATTTAAAGCTAAGGCTGCAGTTTCAATTTCTCTTGATTGCATAAACAAAGACCCACCTAAAATGGCACAGTTTACTGCAATTAAGGGTAAGAAAATACCCAATGAGTTATACAATGATGGTGAGAATTTTTCAACAATAATCTCTACCAATTGCACCATAGTGGCAATGGTAGCTATAAATAAAATAAAGGATAAGAAACTTAAATCATAGTCTGCATAGGCGCTAAGTTCTGGAGTTTCACGATTTCCGTCTAACCAAGCCAAAGCTCCCGGCTGCAATATGTACTGATCTAAAAACCAGTTTAGAGGAACCGTTACTGTTAATACAAAAATAACAGCTGCCCCAAGACCTACTGCGGTGCTTACTTTCTTTGATACTGCAAGGTAAGAACACATACCCAAAAAGTATGCAAATACCATGTTGTCTACAAAGATTGATTTGAAAAATAATTCTATATGCTCTAACATATGTTCTAAAATTTTATTTTTTACTATTACTAGTTTTCTTCTATTAATGCGCTGTTTCTACTGCGTTGTACCCAGATAATAATACCAACAACAATCAGTGCCATTGGAGGGAGTACCATAAAACCATTGTTTTCATAGCCAATGGCATACAATCCCGTTTTCTCTACAGAGTCACCCAATACCTTGAAACCAAATAAAGTTCCAGATCCTAATAACTCTCTAAAGAAACCTACAATTATAAGTATTACTCCATACCCTAAAGCGTTACCAACACCATCTAGAAAAGATTTCCAAGGACCATTACCCAAAGCAAAGGCCTCAAAACGTCCCATAATGATACAATTGGTAATAATTAAACCAATAAATACAGATAGTTCCTTACTTAGCTCATAGGCAAAGGCTTTTAATACCTGGTCTACTATAATTACAAGTGTAGCAACAACAATTAACTGTACAATAATTCTAATTTTTGAGGGTATGATATTTCGCATAAGTGAAATAACAACATTACCAAGGCCAAGAACAAAAATTACAGAAACCGCCATTACTATAGATGGCTTTAATTGCGCTGTAATAGCCAGCGCAGAACAAATACCTAATACTTGTATGGTAATTGGGTTATCATCTGCCAGTGGGTCTAAGATTAACCGCGTGTCTTTTTTTGAAAGTAATCCCATCTTGTTAGTTGTTTAAAGTTTTAAAGTAAGGCACATACATAGCAATGTCCTTTTTCAACATTGCAGAGACACCATCTCCTGTAATGGTAGCTCCTGCAAGAGCATCTACTTCATAATCGTCTTTGATCAAGTTTTTTGGATCGTTGTTTCCTTTGGCAACTTTAATGCCCTTATAGGTAGTTCCCTCTAACAATTTTTCTCCAATGAAATCATCCATGAAATACCGCTGCTTGATTTCTGCACCCAAACCTGGTGTTTCTCCTTTATGATCAAAATAAACACCTTGTACTGTCATGGTTTCATCTACAGCTACAAAGCCCCAAATTGCATCCCAAAGCCCTTTTCCTCTCACAGGCATGATGTATAATTTCTCACCATCTTTTTCACCGATAAATAATGGAAGCTTTCTTTGATATCCTGCTTTTTTGGCTTTTGCACCTTCTTTTTTAACATCAATTAAATAGGCCTTATCATTTTGTGAGGCATTAGGCCCTTCTATAATAAGCTGCTCTTTGATATAGGTCTTAAAGGCATCGGCAACTCTATCTGTAGTTATAAAAGCTACGTCACCTGTTCCTTGATTATCATTTACACCCATAGCGTACAGGATGTTTTGCTGTTTTTCAAACTTCTCGTTTGCCTTAATCATAGGCTTCAATCCGCTTGAAAATCCTGCCAATAGTGTACCAACAACAAGTACCATAATAACGGCAAAGATCATTGTGTAACTGTTTTTATCTTTATTAACTGCCATAATTAAGCTGTTTTAAGTTTTAAACGTTTTGCTCTTTTTTTGATATTCCCTTCCAACACATAGTGATCTATGGTTGGCGCAAATACATTCATTAATAGAATTGCCAAGAACACTCCCTCTGGATAAGCCGGGTTAAACACACGTATCATAATGGAAATAAAACCTATTAAAAACCCGTATATCCACTTTCCTTTGTTTGTTTGAGATGCCGTAACAGGGTCTGTTGCCATATACACGGCACCAAATAAAATACTTCCAATAAATAGGTGTTGCCAGAAATCTACATTCATAAGGCCAAAGAATTTAGAACTCTCTGTTACCCATCCGGCATTTACAACACCATTGAAGATAAGCCCCATTGATAATGCTCCCACAAGTGTACTTAGTATGATTCTCCAACTTCCTATTTTAGAAAGAATTAAAATTAATGCTCCTACTATAATAAGAAGCTTTGAGGTTTCACCAACAGATCCAGGAATAAATCCTAAAAATTGATCCATCATACTCCAATCTCCAAACCCATTGTTTTGAGCCAGTGATCCTAAAATGGTTTCTCCAGAAATAGCATCAGGCTGCCCTACTGTATCCACTGCTCCAGTAACCCAAACTTTATCTCCAGACATCCATGTTGGGTATGCAAAGAATAAAAATGCTCTAATAGTTAAGGCTGGATTTAAGATGTTCATTCCAGTTCCTCCAAAGACTTCTTTCCCTATCACTACACCAAAAATAACTGCTATAGACAGCATCCACAGCGGAATATCTACAGGAACAATTAATGGCACTAACATACCCGTTACCAGGTATCCTTCTTCTACCTCATGACCTTTAATAACCGCAAAAATAAATTCTACAATAAGCCCAACCCCGTATGATACTACAACAAGTGGCAAAACTTTCCAAGCTCCAATAGTGAAATTTGAGAAGTTCCAAAACTCTGTACTAAAAAAGCTAAGCGCTTTTGTCACATCTCCAGTTTGGACATTATATTGATATCCTGCGTTAAATATTCCAAACAATAAACAAGGTACTAGTGACATGATTACCATGTTCATGGTACGTTTTAAATCATCTGCAGCCTTGATGTGAGTGCCATTATGGGTAGTCTCATTTGGCAAGTACAAAAAGGTGTGAAACGCGTTAAACGCAGGAGCCATCTTGGTACCCTTGTACTTCATTTTTAAGGTATGTAAATTCTGTTTTAAACCCATAACTTATCCTATTTCTTTATACATTAAGTCTAATCCTTCTCTAATAATTTGTTGGTGTGGTTGCTTTGAAACACATACAAATTCTGTCAAGGCAAAATCTTCAGGAGCAACCTCATACATTCCTAATGCCTCCATAGCGTCCAAATCTTTCACCAAACAAGCCTTTAAAATTTGTAAAGGATAAATATCTAGTGGAAATACTTCTTCGTAATTACCAGTAACAACAAAAGCACGATGTTCGCCATTGGTGTTGGTGTTTAACTCAAACTTCTTATTAGGTTGCATCCAAGAGAAGGTTAACGCTCTTGATGGAGAAATTTTATCAAACACAGGTTTGTTCCAGCCAAAAAATTCGTAATCATCACCCTGAGGAATAACTGTTATAGCATTGTGATAAAAACCTAAATGCTGCTTTGGAGAAATTGTGTCTCCACTTAATACCCCTCCGCTAATAACACGTACATTTTCATGGTTAAGCCCAGAATCATAAATCATGGTAGCAACTTCACTACCAATTCTAGTCTTGTAATATTTTGGAGCCTTTACACAAGAACCAGCCAGAGCAACAATACGCTCGGCGTTGTATTTTCCTGTTAAAAACAACTCTCCAATAATAACCAAATCTTGAGCCGCTATGGTCCAAACAGTTTCTCCTTTATTTATTGGATCTATCTTATTTATTTGTGTGCCCACATTTCCTGCAGGATGCAAAACATTGGTTCTGTGTAAGACAACATGTTGCATTTCAGACAACATAGAGACACTATCTTTCGCAACAGTTAGGTGAATAGCACCATCAGTTAATTTACTCAGCGCTGTGATGGCTGTTTGTACTTCTTTTTGTTTGCCTTGTAACACAAAATCAAGATCTGCGTCTAAAGCTCCAGTAGCTAAACCAGATATAAAAATAGCCTTAGGGGCAGTGTCTGGATTTGCAATAACATCATAAGGACGTTGTTTTACAAAAGGCCAACACCCACTAGCAAGTAAATGATCTTTAATTTCTTGGGAAGAAAGGCTTTCTGGAGATTTTACTCCATAGTCCTTGAAGGTGTCTTTTTGATCTGCTTCAATTGTTAGACCTGTAATCACACGTTTTGGTCCTCTTTCTATCTTGGTAAGTGTACCACTTACTGGAGATGAAAAAGTGATTGCCTGATTGTTTTTGCTGTAAAACAAAGTCTCTCCAGCTAGTATTTTTTCACCTTCTTTTTTTACCAACTTTGGCGTAAACAAGTGAAAATCTGAAGGACGAATAGCAAAGGTTCGTGAACGCGGTGCGTTTGAAAGTGATTTATCTGCTTCACCCTTAAGGCGGATGGCAAGACCCTTTTTAATCTTAATGTCTTTGGACATAGGATAGTCGTGTTAAAATTGACTTTTATTTTCTTAAAAAGCTACCAAATTAGTATGTCTTTTTAGGGAATGCAAATTTAAGAATTAAAAGAGCAATTTTCCAATTTATTAAGATAATTTTATCTCTTTCCTGTTCTTGAGAAATGCTATGCAATTTTAAGGCATAAAATTTGTTTATATTTAGCACACATACCAACAAACCATGCGCGCAATTACTCTCTTATTTTTTCTCTTTTTATTTCTAATTCCAAAGGGCCACGCACAGGTGGAAGAAACCATTGAGCCAGAGTATATTAGGACCATACAGTTTAAAGGAACTTCAGCACAAAGCAGATTGCCCATCATTGAACTTGGTCAAAAACTGCAACTTTCTTTTGATGATATTATAGGTAATGAAGCAGATTACTTTTACACAATTGCTCATTTTAACTTTGACTGGACCCCTAGTGATTTATCAAAAGGAGAATATCTAGACGGCTTTGATGATGTGCGCATAGAAACCTATGAAAACAGCTTCAATACCCTACAGCTTTATTCAAACTACAAACTTAGTATCCCAAATAGAGAAACGCGTGCTATTAAAAAAAGTGGAAATTACTTGTTACGAATTTTCAATGATGATGGGGAGATTGTTTTTTCAAGAAAATTCATGGTATTAGAACGCGTTTTAAGTGTGGAGGTTGAGATTAAAAGATCGAGAATAATCAAAAACATAGACCAACAACAGGTGGTACAGTTTAAAATAAATTCTCCTAACTTACTTTTAATTAACCCCAAGCAAAATGTAAAAACACTAGTGCTGCAAAACAATAATTTAAAAACCGCCATCACTAATTTAAAACCGCTCTACACTATTGGCTCTGAGCTTATTTATAAGTATGACCAAGAAGCAGCTTTTTGGGGTGGTAATGAATTTTTATTTTTTGACAACAAAGACCTTAGATCTTCCACAAACGGAGTAAGGTATGTGGAGCTTAATGAACTGTATGAAAATTTCTTGTTCACAAACATAGACAGAAGCACAAGGCCATATACATACAACCCAGACATTAACGGTAATTTTCAGGTTAGAAATCTATATGCCTCTCAAAATCAAAACATAGAGGCAGACTATGTCTTGATGCATTTTAATTTGCAGCACTATGGATCATTGGGTGATAAAGAGATACATATCTATGGAAATTTTAATAACTGGACCATAGACCAAACCACCTACATGCGTTACAACGAAAAAACAGACACCTATCAAAACGAAAGACTTTTCAAGCAAGGCTTTTATAATTACAAATATGTAATGGTTAATAGAGATGGTAGTGTAGAACAAGGCCCAATAAGCGGAAATTTCTGGGAAACAGAAAACCAATACACAGTCCTTGTATACTATAGAGCGCCTGGCTCTAGGTTTGATAGACTCTTAGGAGAGGGCGCAGCTAATTCTAGTAAAATTTCAAACAACTAAAAGCATTTACAACAACCCTTTACGGAATATCTTTTCAATTTTGGATTTAAAAAATCTCTAAATCAAGCCTTGATTGAGCCCAAAAAGGTACCTTTTTACACTATATTTGCGGTAAAATAAGATCTTCCTATGCAAAAAGAACTTTTACTGTTCCAAAAATTAGCCGAAAAATTAATCAAAGCCGAAAAACAAGAGCCTATAACAACTCCAATTCCTCCCAAGGAACTTTTTAATATCTTACCCCTAGCACTAGAGGAGCAACCTGCAGATGATGCTTTTTTTGAAAATGCGCTAGAAAAACTTGTTTTAAACACACCGCGTACCGCAACAAATTTGTTTTTCAACCAGCTATTTGGTGGTAGGAATCCAAAAGCTACATTAGGAGATTTATTGGCAGTTCTGCTCAACAACAGCATGTACACATACAAAGTTGCTGGGCCTCAAGTAGGAATTGAAAAAGAAATTTTACGCAAATCTTGTGATTTGATTGGCTATGGTAAAGATGCAGATGGAACCTTCGCACCTGGAGGGTCTATGAGCAATTTCATGGCTATACTAATGGCACGTGATGCGCACAATGACAACATTAAAAATGAAGGTGTGCTCCAAAAAATGACTGCCTACACCTCCATAGAATCTCATTATTCTACCTCAAAAAATGCTGCTTTTATAGGTATTGGGCGAGAACAAGTTAGGTATGTAGCCACCAATGAATTTGGGCAAATGGACCCGAAAGACTTGAGCGCTAAAATAGCTGAAGACATTAAAAATGGTTTGCAACCATTTTTTGTAAATGCTACCGCTGGAACAACGGTACTTGGAGCCTTTGACGAGATAACACCACTATCTGAGATTTGTAAAGAACATAAGCTATGGCTACATGTAGATGGGGCGTATTGCGGTAGTGTTATTTTCAGTAATAAATACAAGCACCTTGTAAAAGGAATAGACCTTACAGATTCTTTTAGCTACAATGCCCATAAAATGATGGGCACACCCCTCACCTGCTCTATCATACTTACAAAACATAAAAAATATTTACATGATAGTTTCAGTAATGATGCTACCTATTTATACCAAACAGATGGTGATGATTACAACCTAGGAAAAACATCTATACAATGCGGCAGAAGAAATGATGCTTTGAAGTTTTGGACATTATGGAAATCTGTAGGAACCATCGGGTTAGAAAAAATTGTGGACCAGCAATTTCATTTGGCAGAAGTAGCACGAAATTACATTAAAAGCAATCCAGATTATACCCTCTATAGCTTTGATGACTCCATATCTATATGCTATAATTATAAAGGAATACCCGCCCAAGACTTGTGTACATTGTTATATCAAAACGCAGAAGCAATGGTTGGTTTTGGAATTTTTAGAGAAACAGAATTTGTGCGCTTAGTAACAATAAACGCTGGAAATGAAGACAAAGACATCATCAACTTCTTTAAAACCTGTGAAGATTTTGTTACAAAGAACACCTCCCTATTTTCATTGAAAGTGTAAGGGCATAGGTGTACCATTTATATTTTATTGTTACTGCATTAATTATGCATGGTTATTTGTTACCCATCATAATAAAATTTGTATTTTTATATAAGGTTACATCATTACTACTTTTTATTTAAAATAACAAAATGACTCAAAAAGTTACCCAAGGCATTAAAGTTTCCATCAAAACTCGTTTTGACGACGTTTTTGTGTCTAACGGGAAGCAGCAGTATGGATTTTCTTACATTATACGTATTGAGAACAAGAGTAAAGATGTAGTGCAACTTAAATCTCGCCACTGGAAAATAAAAGATGCCTTAAACGATATTGACATGATATTTGGAGAAGGTGTTGTAGGTAAAAAACCGGTTATCAAACCTGGAGGATTTCATACCTATAGTAGTGGTTGTATATTATTGAGTCCCTTTGGAGCTATGAGTGGGTATTATGAGATGGTTAATTTTACTTCTACTGAGAAATTTAAAGTAAGCATTCCAAACTTTAAATTAAGTGCTCCTTTTTCTATGAATTAAACTTAGAAAAAGCACCTACACAATTCAATTTTATTTTTTCACCCCCTTGCAGAATATGACAATGTTTACAATGAGAGTCATAGGTGAATTTATAGGGTTTTGTACTATCAAATTTGTTGCTAATAAAAACCCCATCAAAATCTAATACCAAGTGGGTATTATATCGTTTTATCCTAAAGTGATTAGCCGGCAAGACACACGGTACCATTTCAAAATAAGCACTACTACCTATTCCCTCTAAAAAACACCAATGCTCAGGAGCATTTATCTTGTCTTTGGGGCCAAGTGTTGGAGGAACATTTTTGTTGAAAAGATTAGAAATGTTTTCTTTTAACGGGGTTGATGTAAAATGTTTTATTTGAGTTCCAGTAACCTCATACACTATCCCGTTACTGGCAGCAACCTTTACATTTCCGACAGTGCTTGGGGTGAAGAGTTTATTGAAATTTAAACGGTTAATAACATCTTTTGTGTCTGTGGATTGTAGTATGGTATTAGCAACTACTCTAGAGCAATTACTAGAATTCTTGTCAAAAAGAGCATAGGGTATACTGCCTCTATTTTGAAGATTTAAAAGATAGGTTTGTGCTTTCTTATAATTAATTGTGCCACAAACAGATGCCAATAAGCGTCCCGAAGCATTTGTTTTTTGAGGATTATCTGTAAGCCAATGTAGTATTTGTTCCAGATTTTGCAGAGTTCCATCTGGCGCTAATATGGCTTTAAAATCAATGTGTAATTCAGCATCTGTCTCAATGCTTCTAAGCCTTCCATAGCCAGAAGGAGTACTATAGCGTCCAAAATCAAAGTACCTAATAAGACCTGTTTTATTTTCAATTAACAACAAAGCAGCATGACCTGCCTTTATATATTGTTTGGTTCCTACTCCAACAAAAGGTAAAAATTTACAAATTAAATCTGTAGATCCCTTTACAAAGACGTCAGGGAACGCTAAAGCTATTATTTTACCTGTGTACTTCAATAGTTTAGATTGGTATTGGTAAAAAACTACACAAGCTAGCTTGCAAGCTATTAAAATATAACCTAAGCAAGCTACACCTTAAAATTCAATTTCACAAACACTTCTATATTCAAAAAAAAATAAACCATTAGGTATCATTAATAATAAAAAAGGTAAGAGATACAAAGCAGCTATGGTAAAAGCTACCATAGTGCACCCTGTATTAAGAGCATATTTTTTGTATCTTCGCACTTCAAAATTTTGTCTTTAACAAACCGCAAATTGCCTAGCAATTGCATAAATAAACTCACCATGGGAAAAGGATTTTATAAAGTTCCAGTTGCTGTTAACGAACCTGTAAAAACGTACGCTCCAGGATCTGCTGAGCGAGCAGCCGTTGCAAAAACATATACTCAGATGTATAATACCACCATTGATGTGCCAATGTATATAAATGGAAAAGATGTTGCTACACAAGACACGGCAACTATGTCACCTCCGCATGATCACAAACATATTTTAGGGACCTATCACAGGGCTGAGAAAAAGCACATTCAAGAAGCTATTGCAACGGCTCTAGAGGCCCGTAAAATGTGGTCTCAAATGCCCTGGGAACAACGCGCAGCAATATTTCTTCGTGCTGCAGAATTAATTGCTGGACCCTACAGAGCAAGAATAAACGCTGCAACAATGTTAGCGCAATCTAAGACCATTCATCAAGCAGAAATTGATGCATCGTGTGAGCTAATAGATTTCTTACGTTTTAATGTCCAGTACATGACCCAAATGTATGCAGAGCAGCCAGCCTCTACGAGTGATGTTTGGAACCGTTTAGAGTACAGGCCCCTTGAAGGGTTTATATATGCAATAACGCCCTTTAATTTCACAGCCATTGCAGCTAATTTACCTGCAAGCGCCGCGATGATGGGTAATGTTGTGGTTTGGAAACCTAGTGATAGCCAGATATTCTCTGCCAAAATTGTTCTTGATGTATTTAAAGAAGCGGGGGTGCCACCAGGAGTAATCCAAATGGTTATGGGTGATCCTGAGATGATTACAGACACAGTACTAGATAGTCCAGATTTTAGTGGGCTTCATTTCACAGGTTCTACTTTTATCTTTAAGGAGCTTTGGAAAAAAATTGGATTAAATATCCACAACTATAAAACCTATCCTCGTATTGTTGGAGAAACAGGTGGTAAAGATTTTATTGTTGCACACAAATCATCAAACCCACAGCAAGTTGCTACCGCAATTACTAGAGGTGCTTTTGAATTTCAAGGGCAAAAATGTAGCGCCGCCAGTAGAGTATATGTTTCAAAAAGTATTTGGGCAGCTACAGAAAAACATCTAAAAGCACAAATGGAAACCTTTAAAATAGGTTCTCCCGGAGATATGAGCAATTATATTACTGCCGTAATACACGAAGGGTCTTTTGATAAACTTGCAGGTTTCATTGATCAAGCAAAAAAAGACAGCAATGCAGAAATCATAGCCGGTGGTGGGTATGACAAAAGCAAAGGATACTTTATTGAGCCAACTGTTATTAAAACCAATGACCCTAAATACACAACTATGTGTACAGAGTTGTTTGGGCCAGTGGTAACGGTATATGTTTTTGAAGATGATGCCTGGGAAGAAACACTTCACCTAGTAGACCAAACAAGTGAGTATGCCTTAACGGGAGCTGTATTTAGTGAAGATCGTTACGCCTTAGAAGTGGGGGTTAAAATTTTAGAAAATGCAGCCGGTAACTTCTACATCAATGACAAGCCAACAGGCGCCGTTGTTGGGCAGCAACCCTTTGGAGGTGCTCGCGCGAGTGGAACCAACGACAAAGCAGGCAGCAAGCTAAACCTCTACAGATGGTGTTCTCCAAGAATGGTAAAAGAAACATTTGTAACTCCTACAGATTACAAATACCCTTTCTTAGGATAAGACGTTATATACTTATAATTTTAAAAAAGCCTCGTTATAGATAACGAGGCTTTTTTGTACCTTGTGGCTATGAAGCGTATTGCCTTTATTTTATTGCTTTGTTTGCAATCTGCGGCAAGCCAGAGTTATGTTAAAACCAATCAAAGCCCTTTATCTGTAAGCCAGTTTATTGGCTACGATAGCTATGACAGCATGTACACCATTACAGATATGGTGCTGCGTAAAGAAAACACATCGGGCGTGTTTCTATTTACAGATTTTCAATTAGGGAATATCACCAGTGTAGATATCATAAACCCTTTTAATGTGGTTGTTTTTTATGCAGACACCAACACCACTGTTTTACTAGACAATAAACTCTCCCTTATAGAACAGATAAACTTTAATCTATTAGCAGATGTAGCTAATATTAGCAGCGTTAGCAATGCAGGAGGAAATAAATTATGGCTATTCAATGCAGACTCCCAGCAACTAGAATTATACAATTATAGAAACAACACAAAAAACAGTATTTCCCTACCTATTGCTGAAATCTTGACAGATCAAACCAGTGATTTCAACTACAATTACATCCTGACCCCAAACGCTGTAAAGGTTTATACCGTTTTTGGAGGTCTTGTAAAGAGCATTCCGTTTCAAGGAGGTCAAAAAATTATAACATATAAGGGAAGAGTTCTGGTAGTTAAAGATGGTGTGATATATGAAATAATTGAAAACAGCCTCAAACTCTTATCTATAAAAACTACTCAAATAAGCATACAAGACTTGCAAGTGTTTGAAGATTTCTTGTATATTTATGATCGCAAAAATGTTCACTCATTTGTAGTACAAAAACCAAAGAAATAGAAGTATGCACGTTGCCATAGCAGGAAATATTGGTTCAGGAAAAACCACACTCACACGTTTATTATCAAAGCACTACAAATGGAAGCCCCACTATGAGGATGTGGAAGACAATCCATACCTAGATGACTTCTATAATGAAATGGAACGTTGGTCTTTTAACCTGCAAATCTATTTTTTAAACAGTCGTTTTCGTCAAATTTTAGAGATTAGAGAACGGGGAGAAAAAGTAATACAAGACCGAACCATTTATGAAGACGCATACATCTTTGCGCCCAATCTTCATGCAATGGGACTCATGACAAATAGAGACTACGAAAATTACAAATCGCTCTTTGATTTAATGGAGAGTGTTACAAAAGGACCAGATCTTTTGATTTACCTGCGCAGCTCTATACCCAATTTAGTGAAGCAAATACACAAGCGTGGACGTGATTATGAAAACTCAATAAGTATCGAGTACCTTAGCCGCCTTAATGAGCGCTACGAAGCTTGGATAACCACCTACAGTAAAGGCAAAGTGATTATACTAGATGTAGATGATCTTGATTTTGTTGAAAACCCAGAACATCTTGGTGAGGTTATTAGTAAAATTGACGCTGAGATAAACGGTCTGTTTTAAATACAACATTTAATGTATCTCATAAAAAAAGGGCTGTCTTTAAAGACAGCCCTTTTTTTTGTAATACTCTTTTATAAATATTATTCAATATTTACTTCAACAATTTTCATAGCTTCAATCTTAGCCATTACCTCAGCTTCAGTCCCTGTAAATATCTTAGTTTCTTTTTGGGTTGCACCATCCAATTTTGTTACAGTTACAACCTCAGCTGTAAAAACACCTTCATCTGAAGTCACTTTTACAGTTACGTCTTTTTCAACATCCGTTGTATCTTCTGTGCTCGCTTTAACTTGCATAGTACTCGTCGGGTTTACAACAGCCTCAGTATCTGCTGCTGCATGACCTCCTAAAATTGGAGCAATCACTAGTCCAATTAAACAGGTAAGTTTAATTAGAATGTTCATCGAAGGACCAGAAGTATCTTTAAATGGATCTCCAACTGTATCTCCAGTTACTGCAGCCTTATGAGCATCAGAGCCTTTGTAGGTCATCACACCATTAATTTCAACACCTGCTTCAAAAGATTTCTTAGCATTATCCCAAGCACCACCAGCATTGTTCTGGAATATAGCCCAAAGAACACCACTTACAGTAACACCTGCCATGTAACCTCCTAACATTTCTGCAACCAACATATTATTATCTGGGTACACAAGTAGGCCAATTAGTACAATAACAATTGGAAAACCAATAGTTAGAATACCTGGTAACATCATTTCTTTTAAAGATGCCTGTGTAGAAATTGCAACACATTTATCATATTCTGGTTTTCCGGTTCCTTCCATAATTCCTGGAATTTCCTTGAACTGTCTTACCACTTCATTTACCATTTCCATGGCTGCTTTACCAACAGCATTCATTGCCAAGGCAGAGAATACTACAGGTACCATACCACCAACAAATAACATTGCTAAAACTGGCGCCTTAAAGATGTTAATCCCATCAATACCTGTAAAGGTAACATAAGCAGCAAAAAGTGCTAATGATGTTAATGCAGCAGATGCAATGGCAAAACCTTTACCTGTTGCAGCAGTTGTATTACCAACAGCATCTAAAATATCTGTACGTTCTCTTACTATTGGATCTTGTTCGCTCATCTCAGCAATACCACCTGCATTATCTGCAATAGGTCCAAAAGCATCAATAGCCAGTTGCATGGCCGTTGTTGCCATCATAGCAGAAGCTGCTAAAGCAACTCCGTAAAACCCAGCCAAAGCATATGATGCCCATATTGCGGCTGCGAATAACAGTACAGAAGAAAATGTAGAAATCATACCTGTTGCCAAACCAGCAATGATGTTTGTTCCTGCACCCGTGCTAGATTGTTGTACAATTTTTAAAATTGGCTTAGAACCAAGTCCTGTATAGTATTCTGTAAAAGCAGAGATCCCTGCTCCTACAACCAGTCCAACCAAACATGCATAAAATACTCTAATTGAAGAAATATCTTGTAATCCTTCTCCAAAGAAGTCCATTTGCATTGTTGCTGGCAGCATCCATGTAACTAATCCATAACAAGCTACAGCAACCATAATAATAGATGCCCAGTTACCTATGTTTAGAGCTTTTTGTACATCCGCTTCTTTTGCATCGTTAGAAGAAATTTTAACTAATAAAGTTCCTATAAGAGAAATAATAATTCCTACACCTGCAATTGCCATAGGTAATAAAACAGGGCCAATTCCGCCAAAGGCATCTTGTATCACGCCGCCCATGTCTTTGATAACATAGTTACCAAGTACCATTGCAGCAAGTACTGTTGCTACATATGATCCAAATAAATCTGCACCCATTCCTGCAACATCACCTACATTATCTCCAACATTATCTGCAATAGTTGCTGGGTTTCTTGGATCATCCTCAGGGATATCAGCTTGTACTTTTCCTGCTAAATCTGCCCCTACATCGGCAGCTTTGGTATATATACCTCCACCTACTCTTGCAAAAAGTGCAATAGACTCTGCTCCTAGAGAGAAACCAGCCAATGCCTCTAATACGATAGTCATATCCATGGTGTTGGTCCATTGACCACCCATAAACATTTGATAAAATACAATGAAGAAAAGTGTTAAACCTAAAACAGCCAATCCTGCCACACCAAGACCCATAACAGTACCACCACCAAAAGAAACTTTCAGTGCATTTGGCAGACTTGTTTTTGCGGCTTGAGTGGTTCTTACATTGGTTTTAGTTGCTATTTTCATACCCATGTTTCCTGCAAAGGCAGAAAAAACAGCTCCAATAATAAAGGCAACAACTATTAGGTATGTAGTATCCATGAAAAAAGCAATTCCTGCTAAAACAATACTTGCACCTATAACAAAGTAAGATAACAATCTATATTCTGCATTTAAAAAAGCCAATGCCCCTTCATAGATGTGATCTGAAATTTCTTTCATTTTACCATCACCTGCATCTTGCTTCATCACCCAGGATTTTTTAATTAGCATGTATACTAAACCTATTAATGCCGCTGCTATTGGCATGTAAATCATCATTGCTTCCATATATTATTTGATTCGTTAATTAAGGCGGTAAAAGTAACAAATTAAAGACAATTAAAAAACACCTTTTTAATAAGTGACAAAAGTGGCTATAAAGCACTGGATATTAGGGGTTAAACAGCAAAATTAAAGGTGGTTTTGTGGTAAATAGTATAGCGTTAGCCTAATAGGCGTGCTTTAAAATAGCGCTCGCTAATTCTAGAGAGATGAAAACACTCCCTAGAAGTTAAAACCAAAGGTTCCTGTAAAGCCGAATTTTCTGGCATTTGGATAGTCTGCCTGGTTTAGATAATTTCCTCTGAAATTAACATCGAGCCTAAATACTTTGAAGATATTACCCACACCAAAACTATACTCATAATAAGGTTTGTTTGGTGACTGATATATTACATTGGATCTGTTAATGGCTATATTTTCTTGGCTCACACTCCCTATAACCGACCTAAAGCCTATCACCTCTCTTAAATTAAAGTCTCTAAGCCATGGTATGCGCTGGAAAATTCTCCCGCCAAAATCGTGCTGTAAATGTAAAGACACGTATTGGTCACTTACAAATTCATAAAAATCTAACTGAGAAAAAGTGTTGTAAATACTAAAAAGAGTTTGGTTTCCTGGAATAGGGTTTAACAAGCTTAAATTTACCTCACCAAAGGTTTTACCAGCCTCAATGGTTGAGGTTAATCTACCAATACCGCCAATATTCCATGGCTGGGTATATAATCCTTGAATACGCTGATACTCAAAATCGCCCCCTAAGAATCCTTTTATACCGTAGGTGTACCCAAGAAAAATACTTGGGAAACTTCCTTGATTTATAATGGTTCTCTCCACACCATAACCAGAAACTTTCCTCTTTGGAGTGAAAAATGTTAATAGCTGGATTTCTGGTTGTTGTACATCACCACCAATACTTCCGTCTTCTTTTAAATAATCTATAGAAAAGCTGTCTGTTGCAGAACTCAAAGACCTATAGGATCCTGTTAGGCGTATATTTAAATTTTTTACAGGCTCTAAGGAAACACCCAGAGTCGCAAGTTTAACACGAGTGAGCTTATCATTTGCCCCAACGGCAATAAGTGATGAAGAGGCTAGATTTCTGCCCAAAATATCATTGCTAGAAGAAAGGCTTGCACCAGTTTGCTCTACATCTTTTCTATATCCCGAATAAAGGGTGAGTCTGTTTTTTCTGTTGAGTAACACCTTTGCAGATAGCCCAAATTTAAAACGATCATCTTTAAATCCATAGGCTCCAAATCCTTCAAGACGCCACTGATCATTTTGAGAAAAATAGGTCCTCCCACCCAGCCTAACTCTAAGACCCTCTGCCTCATTGTACCCCAAAAGTGAGAATACAGGCCCAATATCAAAGTTCTCTACCTCATGATACCCAGAGGCCAAAATAGAAGCGGCGCTATACAATGCTTTAAATCTTGGTACATTCTTTAATGTGTCTAACATTTTATAAACGCTCAACTCATCTTTATTTAATCGCTCTAGACGGTTTTCTTCCCAAAAGCTCTCTGGCCTGTTGTACACATTATACTGGTAGGGATCTACTTGTATTTTATAAAAATCCTTCTGCTTTGGTATGTCAAAAACATAGTTGTCATACAAGGTGGTTCTTCTTCCATAGACACCTTTGGCTTTTTCTTTATCCTGAAAACTAAAGTCACTCATAAAGTAATCTCGAGTGATTAAAAAGATAGAATCATTTAGTACATCAAACTCTTGTTCAATATAGATTTCTCTAATCCAGTTTATATTAGCGCTTTTTGAAGCCTGTAAGTTGATCTCCTTAATGGCCCAAGTAGAGTCATTAACCCAAAAGTCTCCTTTAAATGTGAGTTCATTTTTACGTCTTGGATAATATGCTATGTTATAGCACCATTTATCTTTTCTGTAGGCACTATCTAAAAGCACATAATTATACACATCTATACCCGTTTTAGATAAAGGGCTGGTAAATGACTTATCAAAAAACTTTAAATAATTATCATATACATTATACTGGCTGTACAAATCTTTTAAAAATGCAATTAGAGTGTTGTTGTTTTCAAACCCAGAATTTTTATTCCCTTGCAGTACCTGTCTTTCTTTGCCTAGAAGATTATCTCCATAAACCTGAGAGAAGGCCTCATTAATAAAAATTGGCAAGTAGGTATTTCCTGTAACCTTTGAGGTGTCTATCTCTTCAAAGATAAACTCCATGCCTTTAAAAATTTTGTTTTTTGTGAGTGTACTATCTATAGTGTTAAGATCAAATTCAAGCTTCTCATATTTATCGTAGGCGTATTGCTCGAATTTTTTTATACCATTTTGCCTTCGGTTATCCCAAATTTTACGCAAAATGGTTATGGCTGGATTATTTTTCTTAGAGGTTTTACCACTAAAGATAACAACCTCATCTAGAGATGCTGCTTCTTGCTCTAAGACAACATTCATGTTATAGTTGATCTTTTTATCTAGTATGATTTCTTTATTTTGAAATCCTAAAAAAGAGACCACAACATTTGTATAGTCCTGGTTACTCTCAAGATAAAAGCGACCCTCTTCGTTGGTAATAGTTCCTTCAAAGCTACCTTTAAAAACTACATTAGCAAAAGGCACAGAGACTCCATCGGTGTCTGTTACAAAACCGCTTATTTTGGTTTGCGCCAGGGCGCTAACCGAAATCAATAGTAGAAAAATAAAAAAGGAGTTTCTCATGAAAACATGGGAAGTTAAAATGTCAAACCCACTAGCTTTAAAAATATATTATTTTTTGTAGAGCACTTTCTTTACTGCCTTTACAACATCAGTGCTGTTGGGTAACCATTCTGCAAATAAAGCAGGTGAATATGGCGCAGGGGTATCTGCGGTGTTAATTTTCTCAACTGGTGCGTCTAGATAATCAAATGCCTGACTTTGTATTTGATAGGTAATCTCTGTTGCTACATTTCCAAAAGGCCATGCTTCTTCTAAAACCACCAAACGATTTGTTTTTTTAACAGAATCTAAAATAGCATTGATATCTAGAGGACGAACCGTTCGCAGATCGATGATTTCACACTCAATACCTTCTGCTGCTAATTGATCTGCAGCTTTGTAAGCTTCTTTTATGATTTTACCAAAAGAAACGATGGTTACATCGCTACCCTTACGCTTGATTTCTGCGACACCTAGAGGAATTAAATATTCTCCCTCCGGCACTTCTCCTTTATCACCATACATTTGCTCACTCTCCATAAAAATCACTGGATCGTTATCTCGTATGGCACTTTTTAATAATCCCTTTGCATCTGCAGGATTACTTGGTACAACCACTTTTAATCCTGGAGTATTGGCAAACCAATTCTCAAAAGCTTGAGAATGTGTTGCTGCCAATTGGCCAGCACTAGCTGTTGGCCCTCTAAAGACAATTGGACAATTAAATTGCCCACCACTCATTTGTCTAATCTTTGCGGCGTTATTAATAATTTGGTCAATCCCAACCAAAGAGAAATTAAAGGTCATGTATTCTATAATAGGTCTGTTACCGTTCATGGCACTACCAATGGCAATACCAGCAAAACCAAGCTCTGCAATAGGGGTGTCTATAACACGCTTTGCGCCAAACTCCTCTAACATTCCTTTACTTGCCTTGTATGCACCGTTGTACTCTGCTACTTCTTCACCCATTAGATAAATAGTATCATCTTTGCGCATCTCCTCGCTCATGGCTTCACAAATGGCTTCTCTAAATTGAATTGTCTTCATGCTAATTGCCCACGTAGGTGGGTACATTAAATTATACTTTATGATCTTTTTGTATCTGAAATAGTTAAATAGAACTACCCCATTAATATAAAAAAACAAAAATAGTATTATTATCTTATTTTTTATACCACAAGTGGAGGCATTTAACATATTAAAGACAACTATTTACTATGCACGCATAGCAAATAAGAATAATATTCACTATCTTTGTGGTCGAAAATTTTGAGATTATTAAGATTTTCGAAACTCAAAAAAGTACTATTATAAAAATAAAGATTACTATGAAAATATTAGTGTGTATTAGTCACGTACCAGACACTACTTCAAAGATAAACTTCGCAGACAACGATACGAAATTTGACACCAATGGCGTAAATTTTGTGATCAATCCAAATGATGAGTTTGGACTCACCCGCGCGATGTGGTTTAAAGAAAAGCAAGGTGCGTCTGTGCATGTTGTTAATGTTGGAGGACCAGAAACAGAACCTACACTTCGCAAGGCCTTAGCCATTGGAGCAGATGAAGCCATACGCATAGACACCCCAGCCACAGACGGCTACAGCGTTGCATTGCAGCTGGCTGATGTTGCTCAACAAGGCGTCTATGACCTAATAATAGGAGGACGCGAGTCTATTGATTACAATGGTGGTATGGTACCAGGAATGCTTGCAAAAATGATTGGAGCTAATTTTGTAAATACCTGTATTAGTTTAGAGATAGAAGGTAGCAGCGCAACTGCTATTAGAGAAATTGATGGTGGTAAAGAAACTCTACAAACAACACTACCTCTTGTTATTGGAGGTCAAAAAGGATTGGTTGAGGAAAGTGATCTTCGCATACCAAATATGCGCGGTATCATGCAAGCTAGAAGCAAACCTTTACATGTTAAACAAGGAGTTGAGCAAAGCCCAAGAAGCCAAGCCACAACCTTTGAAAAACCAGCCCCGAGAGGTGCTGTAAAACTGGTTGATAATGTAGACCAATTGATCGATTTACTTCACAACGAGGCCAAAGTAATTTAACTAACAACAAATATAGGTCTTCAAAATTATTTGAATGTCTAAATATAATAGCAAATACCTTTAACATATGAGTGTTTTAGTCTACACAGAATCTGAAAATGGTTCTTTTAAAAAAACCGCCTTTGAGGTTGTATCCTACGCAAAGGCCATAGCAACTGAGTTAGGCACTACCTTAACAGCTGTATCTATTAATGCAAGTAATACCTCCCAGCTAGGAGTATATGGCGCAGACAAAGTATTAGAAATAACAAATGACAGCCTTGCAAACTTCGACTCGCAAGCATATGCAGATGCAATATCTCAAGCTGCCACATCACAGGATGCAACTGTTGTTGTTTTATCTCAAACTGCAAATGCAAAATTTATGGCTCCTTTAGTTGCTGTAAATCTAGAGGCTGGATACGTCTCCAACGTAGTTGCGCTCCCGCAGAGCATCACGCCATTTAAAATAAAGCACAGCGTGTATACAAACAAGGCTTTTTCTCTAACCCAGATAAACACACCTGTTAAAATAATTGGTTTAGGTAAAAATGCATACGGCTTGCATGAAACATCTGCCGCTGCAGTATCAGAGGCATTCTCTCCAACTCTTCAACAAAGCAATACTAAGGTTATCTCTGTAGATAAAGCTACAGACAAAGTAACCATAGCAGATGCAGAGGTTGTAGTTTCTGCAGGGCGCGGATTAAAAGGACCGGAAAACTGGGGTATGATTGAAGAGATGGCCACTATTTTAGGGGCCGCTACAGCTTGCTCAAAACCTGTTAGTGATATGGGGTGGAGATCTCATGGAGAACATGTTGGACAAACAGGAAAGCCAGTGGCTGCAACACTATACATTGCCATTGGCATTAGTGGAGCCATCCAACATCTTGCAGGTATTAACTCCTCTAAGATAAAAGTGGTTATAAACACGGACCCTGAAGCTCCATTTTTTAAAGCAGCAGACTACGGTATTGTAGGAGATGCATTTGAAATTGTACCACAACTAAATGAAAAATTAAAGGCTTTTAAAGCGCAAAACGCATAATTTTTATTACTTTGTGCCTTTGAAAATGGCTGTTTAAATTAGGACAAACATCCTGTTTAAACAGCTTTTTTTAATTTAAACACTATGAGTCTAGTTAGATTAAATATTAAGGGGATTTCTTACAGTCAAACGCAAAATGGCGCATACGCATTAATACTCAGCGAAGTAGAAGGCAACAGAAAACTGCCCATAGTCATTGGCGCTTTTGAAGCACAGTCTATTGCCATTGCACTAGAGAAAGAAATCATGCCTCCTAGACCACTTACCCACGATTTATTTAAAAACTTTTCAGATCTTTTTGCAATTATTATCACACAAGTAATCATACACAAGTTGGTTGATGGGGTATTCTACTCCAGTATTATATGTGAGCGTGAGGGTGTAGAAGAAATTGTAGATGCTCGAACCAGTGACGCCATTGCGCTAGCACTGCGATTTAAAGCCCCTATTTTTACCCACAAAGAGATCTTGGACAGTGCAGGTATATTCTTGAAAACTGGAGGTAAAAAAGAAGAGAACCAAGAACTAGAAGATGAAATATTAGATGATTTTTTACAAAGCGATGACCCGCAGGCTCAGAGTGCAACATCTGAAGATTACAAAACCAATACCTTAAAAGAACTCTATCAATTACTTGAAGGCGCTGTTAAAAATGAAGATTATGAAAGTGCCGCAAAAATAAGAGATGAAATTTCAAAGCGAGACTAAACCCTACCAAAACCTATGAAAAAGCTATTATGTAGTATTGTTGTATTGTTTTTATTGGGAAACCTATCGGCACAAAACATCGACAAGCAATGGATCTTTAACTATATTCATTCTGAGGAAGGAACATCTCTTTTTGAGATTGATGAAACTTCAGACACTTTTACGCTAGACAATGGTGCATTTGAGTATTCACTTGCTGCCAAAAACAACCTAAAGGCAAGTGGAGATTATATATTTCAGAATAATTTATTGGTCTTATTTTATAGTCAGCCCACAGATACCATTCGTAGATATCGTGTTACAAAACTCACAGAGGATACTTTATCCTTCACAGAAAACAATACAACCTATTGGTTTAAAGCCGCTAAAACTCCTGCTGCAGTAAATGCGGCAGAGTCTAAAGACACAATCATACCCTCTCAAGGATTTTCTTTTAACAGTCTTTGGCGCGGAGTTCTTGGTATGGTTACTCTTTTGTTTATTGCATTTTTATTTAGCGCAAACAGAAAAGCAATTAGTTGGCGCACAGTAGGGCTTGGTCTTGCGCTGCAGCTAGTAATTGCTGTAGGGGTTTTAAAGATTGCCTTTATTCAAAAAATATTTGAGGGCATTGGAAAGTTGTTTATTAGTATTTTAGATTTCACCAAAGCGGGTAGTAAGTTTTTATTTGAAGGTTTAGTTGTAGACATGGACACCTTTGGATTTATTTTTGCATTCCAAGTGCTTCCTACCATTTTGTTTTTCTCTGCCTTAACCTCTGTACTGTTCTACCTAGGTATCATTCAAAAAGTAGTAAAAGCCTTTGGATGGTTACTCTCTAAGGTGTTGAAGATTTCTGGGGCAGAAAGTTTAAGTGTTGCCGGAAATATTTTTTTAGGACAAACAGAAGCCCCACTGCTTATCAAGGCCTACCTAGAGAAAATGAACAAAAGTGAAATGCTGCTAGTTATGATTGGCGGTATGGCAACAGTTGCAGGAGCTGTACTGGCAGCCTACATAGGTTTCTTAGGAGGTGATGACCCTACTCTGCGGCTAGTGTTTGCAAAACATTTGCTTGCAGCCTCTGTAATGGCTGCACCTGGAGCTATTGTAATCTCAAAAATATTATATCCTCAAACAGAAAAAATTAATACAGACGTTACAGTTTCTTCAGATAAAATTGGCGCAAATATCCTAGATGCAATTGCCAATGGTACTACAGAAGGGCTAAAGCTAGCTGTAAATGTGGGTGCAATGCTACTGGTTTTTGTTGCCTTTATCGCTATGTTTAATGGTATTTTAGGCTGGATAGGAGATGTTACTACAGTAAACGACTGGATGGCCTCAAACACAAGCTACCCTAGTCTTTCTTTAGAGGCTATTTTAGGAACTGTGTTCGCACCATTGATGTGGCTTATTGGAGTTGCCTCCAAAGATATGATGATGATGGGACAGCTCCTGGGGATTAAACTAGCTGCAAGCGAATTTGTAGGGTATATCCAATTAGCAGAGCTGAAGAACATAAACAACATCATGCATCTTAATTACGAGAAATCAATAATCATGGCCACTTATATGCTTTGTGGTTTTGCAAATTTCGCCTCTATTGGTATACAAATTGGAGGTATTGGTTCTCTGGCTCCAGGACAGCGTAAAACTTTGTCTAAGTTTGGAATGAAAGCTCTAATTGGAGGGTCCATTGCATCACTGATTTCTGCAACAATTGCAGGAATGATTATTGGATAGCCATGTAAGGGTATGCATTTGATTATCGTTAATAAATACTGATAACAGCTCTCCGAGAAACTTTATAGTTTTTATTACATTACATATCTTTATAGTTGTAAACAAAAAAGCACAATGAAGCAATACCACGACCTTATTAAACACGTAGTTGACAACGGAACACAAAAGCATGACCGCACAGGAACGGGGACCAAAAGTGTATTTGGACACCAGATGAGGTTTGATTTAAGTAAGGGTTTTCCGATGGTAACTACCAAAAAACTACACCTTAAATCTATTGTGTATGAACTACTTTGGTTTTTAAATGGAGACACCAATATAGGGTATCTGCAAGAAAATGGCGTACGTATCTGGAATGAGTGGGCAGATGAAAAAGGAGATTTAGGCCCTGTTTACGGCCACCAATGGCGTAATTGGAACAGTGAAGAGGTAGATCAAATTAGTGAGATTATAAACACTCTAAAAACAAATCCAGACAGCAGAAGAATGCTGGTAAGTGCCTGGAACCCGAGTGTGATGCCAGATAGCTCTAAAACTTTTTCTGAAAATGTTGCTAATGGAAAAGCAGCCTTGCCACCTTGCCATGCTTTTTTTCAATTTTATGTAGCAGATGGCAAGCTATCTTGCCAACTCTACCAACGCAGTGCAGATATCTTTCTAGGGGTGCCTTTTAACATTGCTTCTTATGCATTATTCACCATGATGATGGCACAAGTATGTGGTTACCAAGTGGGTGATTTTATCCATACTTTTGGAGATGCACATATCTACAACAACCACATGGAGCAAATAGAACTTCAACTATCAAGAGAGCCAAGAGCGTTGCCAAAAATGATACTTAACCCTAATGTGAAAACAATTTTTGATTTTAAATTTGAAGACTTTACATTGGTAGATTACAACCCGCATCCACACATAAAAGGAGCTGTTGCTATTTAATACTAAACTTAATAAACGCATGAAAAAATTATTATTGCTGGTATTGATTTTTAGTGCTTGTACTACATTGGCACAAGAAAAATGGGGAGATTTGAAAAAGAACAAACTCACCATGAAAGAAATACCACCTGTTTGGCCAGGGTGTAGTGGCAGTATTGAAGAGATAGATGCATGTTTCAACCAGCAATTATCAAAGCATATCATGAGTAATTTTAAGTACCCTACTCTAGAGTACGAAAAAAATATTCAAGGACGCGTGGTTGTAAGTTTTAAAATAAACACAGAGGGTTTTGTTGAGATTACCGGTGTGACTGGTGGTAACAAAGGCTTACAAGAGGCAGCAAAAACAAATATTTTAAAGATACCTCAATTAACTCCAGGTATGATGGGTGGCAAAGCTCGTGAGATTAACATGCGAGTTCCTTTTAACTTCAAGACCAATAAATAAGTAAAAAGGTGATTTGATTAATTTACTTTTTTAGAGCCAATTTAGAAAGTTTAAGTTTCTCTCTTAAGTCTTCAACAAAAATCTTGTATTCTGATATTTTTGTTTGTTGAAAAAGAGTAACATCACACTTAATTTGTTTCTTTATATTTTTTTGCATGTCGTCTAGTAAAGTTTCATCTATAGAGTCTATAGAGAATAAATACATTTGACAAATAATAGGTAATGAATCCATACCCCTTGGGGTTGCGATGTAAGTTGTACTTTTTTTGGTGCCTTCAGGATCTAGCTTTTCAATAAGACCCATTTCTAACAATGATTTTAATCTATTTGTGAGAATATTAGAAGCGATTTTTTCCTTGGATGCTTTAAAGTCTTTAAACTTAGAGTGTTTGTGACAGAGCATATCTCTCATAATAAGCAAAGACCAGCTGTCTCCTAAAACCTTTGTAGAGCGTGCAATCGCACAAGTAAGAAGAGGATACTCCATGGTTTTTTAAATTATTGACATTAATCGTAATAATTTTATGCAAAATTAACTTAATTTTAGTTCATAAAGAAAAAATAACGCAAATATTAAGATATTTTAACTAAATATATATCAATATTTTTTTGACATAATAAATATGTGTTTTTAGGAAAAAAAATACTTCTCAATATTAGTGCTAATATACAAGTAATATTTTAAAAATTTACATATATTTATATTTAATGTAAACAACTAATTTTATGAAAACACTTTTAACACTTACAGCGCTATGCTTTACTTTGATAGTAAACGCGCAATGGATTGAAAAGACCTCATGTGATAAAAACGCAGCACTTGTTGCAAATCAAGCAATAGAGTATGTTATGAATTTAGAGTATATGGCTGCATTTGGTGCTGCTAATGCTGCTCTAATATTAGATAAAGATTGTGGATGTGCTAAACTAACCTTGGCCTACATTAGCAGCGGAAACCAAAAATGGGGAAGTAGAATGGCAAAACTTGATGCTATCGAGACACAATCACTAACACCAGAAGAAAGAGGCTGGTATGATATCATGAGCGCTAACAAAGAAGAAAAAGCAGCACTTGAAAATACCCTTGCAAGCAAGTATCCAGAGAGCGCATTACTTAATTTTTTATCAACCTCAATGCAAGACTTTAATACCTTCAAGGTCTTTGCTGAAAAGTTTCCTGAAAATGCAGCTTCTGCATACAACATGATTTCTTACGGTTATACCAATGGTGCATATGGGGAAAAAGACATGGACAAAGCAATGGAGTATGTAAGTATGTCACAAAAGATGCATGATGGACCAAACTCATATGATTCTATGGCAGAACATTACGCGGCTAAGGGGGATTATGAAAATGCACTTAAAAACCAACTAAAGGCTTATGACTATGGCACGTTTGCCTCTCCATACAGCCCTAAATTACAATTATACTACGCCAAGACAGTAGCTCAAGAAACTACCAAGAAGATTCAGCAAATGCAAAAAGATATGCAAAAAGCAATATTGGATGGAGATTACCAGGGGTATAAAATGTTTGAACATCCAGAAATTATCGTATCTACTGGAGATTCTAATTTAAATCCTTTTTATATCTATACAGAGAAAGATGTAACTAAAAATTCGGCCATTACATGGGCTTTTTTCACACTCTCTGATATGCAGACTTACTTCTCACCAGACATGAAAACAGCAGTTGTCACATTTGTTGCAGATGGACAATACACAATAACCAAAACAAACCAAAATGTTGAGTACGCTACAAGAGCATCTTCTACCTGGACCAACACAGAAGACGGTTGGAAAATACTACACACGTCATTTGCCCCAAGAAAAGGTAAAAATGGTATCCCTGAGAACGAGTAATGTATTTAAAATATCATGTACTAAAAAGCCCTCTTGAAAAATCAAGAGGGCTTTTTTAAACTTATAAATTAAGAAAGTTAATTGCTATTTTTATAGCCATAACTGTACCCATAATTATTATAACTATAGTTGTACCCATAACCGTAGGTGTTATTTCTACTGATACCATTAAGCACAGTAACAATGTTTTTTATTTTGCCTGCTTGATCTATATCCTTAATAAAATTAAGCAAGGCTTTATCTGTGTAACCATACCGTACAACAAATATGGTTAAATCTGAAAGGGGAGTTACCAAAAAGGTATCTGTAACCAGCAATGTTGGTGCAGAATCTATGATAATTAAATCATAGTCTTGCTTTGCTTGTTCTATAAACAGCTGAAGCCTTCCGTTGCTAAGGAGTTGCGGCGCATTTGGAGGTACCGGTCCTGCAGGTATGATATCTAAGGTGTCGAAACCATCTATTTTTTGTATTAAATCTCTCCATACAACATCTGTATCATGTAATAGGTTTGTAAGCCCTGTGTCATTGTGGATTGCATCTATAGACTTATGTATTTGTGGGTTTCTTAAATCTGCACCAACCAATAAAACTCTTTTTCCTAAATTAGCTTCAACAAAAGCAAGATTAATACTTGTAAAGGTCTTCCCTTCTCCCTTAATAGTGGAGGTGCTTACAATTACATGCGCTTGTTTAGTTTGCTGGATGGGTACCACAAAATTCAGATTTGAACTTAAAATTCTAAAAGCCTCAGAAAGCGCAGAATTATCATCTTTTCTACTTAATATAAAATCTTTTTTAATCATTGGCAACTCCCCAAGATTGGGCACTGTATCCAAAGCTGTTTTAACATCATGTACAGACTTTACCTTAGTGTCAAAAAATAAAATTAAATAGATAATAATTAAAGGCAGTGCAAGTCCATAAAGCACCGCTTTGGTATAAGAATCTTTAGCATTAAGAGAAATAGGCTCCCAATATGAACTCGCATATTCAACAACTTGCATAGATGTCTCGGTAATAGCATTATTAATAGAGGCCTCCTCAAGTCTTTCAAGCAAAAATAAATACAGGGTTTCCTTGATCATTTTTTGTCTCTCGATATTCCTTATATATTTCTGTTTCTCGGGGATCTCTAGCAGAGCATTATTATAGCTTTTGTTCTTAGCTAGAAGAGCTATATATCTGTTGTTAAGTTGTAATTCAAAAACCTCTAATGAAACTTGAAGGCTTTGTCTTAGATCTTGCAACTCTTTAAGGAGTATTTTATATTGTGGATTACTAGCTCCTGCGCTTGTTTTAAGCACCTCTAATTTTTGTACCAACACATTAAAGGCAGAAATTTGGGTATTTATACTAAGGGTCTTGTCATCTATAAAATTTGGAAGCACTTCTAGATTCTCTAGAGGAGCTTGGATTTTTTGTTTTATAAATTCTAAGGCTATACGTTGAGCTTCTAATTTTACCATAGCAGCTTCAGAGGCATTAAACTTAGCTACATCTGCGGATGTTTTAGCCCCTAGGTTTATCATATTATTAGAGATACTGTAGTTTTTTATCCCCGTCTCAATAGAATCTAACTCGTTTGCAAGTACAATAAACCGCTCTTCAATAAAATCTATGGTTTGTTTTGAGATTTGTTGCCTGAGTTTAATACCATCAATTTCAAATAACTCAATTAATCTATTGAGTATTTTCTCTGATTTACTTTTTATTTCTCCCCTAAAACTCAGCTGCAGTAAATCACTGTTTTTACCAACCACAGAGACGCTAAAAGCTCCTCTAAACCTATTTGCAATAACAGAAACTGGATCTATGGTAATGCTGTAGGATGTGCCTTTTAATTCTTTGAGAGATGGCAGGTTATATGGGCTAAGTTCAAAGGGTAGGTCATGCTCTTGTACAAGGGTATTGTAGTCAGGAAATAACTGCGGTTTTGTGTTTTCTCCTCTAGATATAGACACACCATCAGATTCAATCTTAACAGTATAGGTTTGAGAATATTCAATTTCAGAAAGTGGTGTATTTAAGGTGTATTTAAAAGGTATTTGAGAAACTTCAGTAAGAAGCACACTCCCGTACTGATAAAAAGAGGTGACTAAATTTAAATCTACTACCAGTTCCTCCCATATTTTAGAGGATTTAATAATTTCAATATTATTTTCTAGATTGATATTCGGCTTACTAAAAATAAATCCAGCCTCTGGAAGTTCTAGACCTTTAGAATTACTTAAAATTCTAATCTTGGCATTAGATTGATACATTTTTTTGGTGTACCGCAACTGCACAAACACCACACTTAATGAAATAAACAAAACACCTAATATAGAAGGCCAATACCTTATATATTTGGTGATCTCTAACTTTATTTTCTGACCTCGGTTTTGGTTTTGTTGGTAGGAGGCAAGTTTTTTATTTTCCATTTATGGCGTGAGTAATAATATTGTTGTGAGTATCAAGGTACCAAAACCTATAAGCGCGGTAGGTCCTGTTATAAAACCAGCAGATCGTACTCTCACATCATTGGGTTTTACATAAATTAAGTCATTGGGCTTTATAAAATAGTAAGGACTATCAAAAAGAGTAGCAGCTGTAAGGTCTAGATGTGCTACAGTGCGCTGGCCATCAATTTCTCTTATGATAATGATATCATCCCTCAGGCCGTTTATGTTTAAATCACCAGCCATACCAATGGCCTGTAATATGGTTAAATTATTTTCAGAGAAATAATGGGTTCCAGTGCCCATTTCTCCAAGGGTAGTAAACTTTGCGTTTAAAAGACTTACCATTACCGTAGGTTCATTAAGATGCTCTCCAGATACTAATAAATTCTCGATAGCGGTTTCTAGCTCCTTTATTGTTTTGTTGGCTACAGACACATTGCCTAGAATGGGTAATTTAATTTCTAAATCATTAGAAACCAAATAGCCCTGGCTTTGATAATTTTGATTTTGGCCCATACTTGTGCTCCCAGATAAGGCGCTTGTTTTATTATAAGGCTCAGCAGTTTCTATAATACTAGAGCTAACTACAACACTTAGAATATCATTGTGCTGAATGGTGTTTTGAGGGGTAACTACTTTTGTATTATTATAGGTGTCTATATCTTGTAGGTATAAAATTTGTTTTTTTGTAGCGCATGAAACACTACAAAGCACCAAAATACCAAAACTAATTTTGGGTATTAGCACGCTTAAGTATTGTTGTATCTTAATGGTATGTTTCATGAACACTGATTTTTTAGAAGAAAAAATTATATACTAAATTATCAAACTGCTTAAATTTAGAGGCGTTTTTTAAAGTAAGTACCCACAAAGAGTTTGGAACTTTATGTAACCTTAAGGCTTTGTAATCTTCTCTTGTCTTTTTCAAAATATTTCTCATACTAGCATTACTAGTGCCACCAAGGCGCATTTTAACCAGTGTGTTTGGCAAATAAGAAAACGTTAATTCTTTTTGTTTAAAAAGACGTAATATAAATTCATAATCTGCAGCGATATTGTAGTTTGTGTTGAAATTTCCGTAAGTATCATACAGCTCTTTTTTGAGGTATAGTGTGGGATGAGCAGGCATCCATCCCTTTGAAAGGAGAGTGTCCTGAAATGGCTTACATTTCCAATATCTAATCACTTTTGAAATATCATTCTGGCTCACATATTCTAAATCCCCATAAACACCATATGCGTTGCTTATCTTAAATTGATGCACAACTGCCTCTATGGCTTTATTGGTAGAGAATAAATCATCTCCATGTAAAAAGCCAATAATATCACCACAGGCCAAAGCAACCCCTTTGTTTAAAGCATGATAAATACCTAAATCTGGCTCAGATTTATATATCACATTATCATATTTTTTTGAGTATTCTTCCAACAAAGCCTGAGAACCATCAGTAGATCCTCCATCTATGACAATGTGCTGTATATCGCTATAGTTTTGAGTAACTATGGAGGAAATACAGTTTTCTATGGTCTCAATGTTATTGAGTGTTGCTGTTATTATAGATATTTTCAAATTTGGTCTAAAATTTCACGTTTATGAATTGCAGTAGCGGGATTACCACCATATACAGTATATGCTTCTAAATCTTTGGTTGCCACAGCCCCTAGGGCTAGTACAGCATGGCTCCCTGATGTTACTCCGGGGCCAACAACAGCTTTTGCTCCAATCCAACTACCCTGTTGTAAATAAATTGGCGCTGTCATTAAATCAAAACTGCTGCTTTTATAGTTGTGATTTCCGCACAACAAATAAGCACCTTGCGATATACACACATTATCCTCCAGAGTTACCTGATCCAGGTTGTCTATCCAAACCCCTTCTCCAATCCAGCAATGATTGCCTACTTTTAGTTTCCAAGGATATTTTATATTTACTGCTGGCCTTATGACAATGCCTTTTCCCAGTGTGGCTCCAAACACACGCAGCCAAAATATTTTAACATTTGAAGATATGTTCCAGGAACCTTTAAAAAAACAAGCATTAATTAAAAACCAAAATGCTATTTTAAGTTTAGAGCCTGGCACATACCAATCATTATTATATGAGGATAAATCACACTGCATTCGAAATTAATTTAGGAATAATTTCAGCATTTCATGGTAAAATATCATAAAATACTTACAACACATTTGCAACAAAAAAGCACTTGTAGCTTTTTGTTTGTTTTTACAAAAAAAAGATAGACAGCATTAAATGTGAACACTATTTTTATCATAAGTAGCTGTTAATCAGTATCAAAAAAAAATCCGATACATCAGTAACGGACTTTTATTTATTTGTTTTAGGGTGATTTTTAATAAAACCAAAAAAAAATAGGTAACCACAACTGTTCCTAAATATATCCCATAAAAAAACGATATATCAATATCGTCGCTAAAATGGATTTTATTAGTTGTAAAATGAATCTTTATAGTATAAAAAATATGGTACACCATTGTTTACCATAAAAACATAAACAGGAAACTATTGTTTATTTTATATTTCTGTAAACTATATATCTAAGTAGCAAACTCATCAAACAAAGACCTATTGCTTTTTAAAAGCTGTGTGTCATTCACAAATTGATTTGCAAAATTATACGCAGTTTTTGACATTTGCGTATACTCTTTTGATGACATATCACAAGCCTGGTTTAAAACTTGATCTAGCAAATTAGTGTTATTGGTATCTATATCCCACCCTGTGTTTTTTTCTTGTAAACCAGACCAAGGTGTTTTATTAGATATTATAACAGGTACTCCAGCTGAAAAAGCCTCCAAAATAGCATGGCCGAAATTTTCTCCCTCAGAGAGCATGATAAAAAAATCGTAGGCTTTTAATAGCTCGGGCACCTCTTGGCTATTTGCAATACCTTTATAAGTAACTTTTACCCAAGAAGGCAACTTTTGTATCACAGACAGGCAAGTATCCCAATAGGACTGGTCATAAACAGGGCCGTATAAATCTAGCGTTACAGGTGTCTTTATCCTTAAAAAGGCTTCTAACATTTTTAAGGTGCCTTTTTCTGGAGATATTCTTGCCAAATTTATAAAACTAGGCACCGAGCTTTTAGTTCTCTCTGTAAAGGCGGCCTTTAGTACCCTGGGCATATTGGGCGCTACTTTTACAGAGGTGTTTTTACCAAACAAATGTAAAACATGCTCTTTTTCTTGGGTGTTGGTGGCATGAAAGTGCACCTTATTATATAAGCCAAGGGTTTTAGCTAAGGTTAAATAAACTCTTTTTTTAAGGGGTTTTACAGAAAATGCCTGAGGGTTGAGCATCCCCCTGGAGGCAACTATAACTCTGGGGTGGTTTTTAAAAACAAGCAGGGGCAGTATTGAGAAATACCAACTATACACACCGTTTATGTATATGGTATCAAAGGTTTTTTCTCTAAAGAGCTTTGTAAGATGTGTATTGGCAACCCTATCACTGCTGCAATAATAAACCTTTGCGCCGTTTTCTAAGGTATTCCAAGCGTTGGACTCAATTGAGGTGTAAGGATGGCTAGCGCAATAATCTGTATCTCTGGTAATTACATAAAAATTAAAATCTTGAGAGAGATGGGCAATAAAATTTGCGCAAGAGCGCACGGGGCCCCCAGAATCTGTGCCTGGCAAAAACCAATCTATGGTAATTAATATGTTTTTTTTAGTTTTCAAAAAAGAAATGATTTTTAAAACTCATTATAAAGCCTAATGTAACTGCTTACTGTATTGTCTATACTATACTTGGAGGCATTTGCAAACCCCTGCTCAATTAAAGAGGCTCTGTAGGAAGTATCTGAGATAATTTTTAATATACCAGCTCGTATATCTTCTACGCTATAAGGGTCTACCAGGTGTGCCCCTGTTCCGGCTATTTCTTTCATGGCGCCAATATTGGAACTTAACACTACCCTACCTGTGGCTTGGGCCTCAATAATAGGCATGCCAAATCCTTCATAGAGTGATGGGAAACATACAATATCTGCCTGCTTGTAACAAGTTATAATAGCCTCAAAAGAAATATTTTGTTTGTGAGTGTAAGATATCTTTAAAGATGTTAGCAAGCGAGTTTGTGTAGCACTAAGCTCCCCAACAATAACTACTTTGCAAGGAATATCTTTAATAGCTTGCAAGGACCGCTCTAGGTTTTTATTAGATTTTGTACCTAGTAATAAAATAGTAGGGGTCACATTAAAATCTTTAATATGGGGCTGTATTTTAGGATGTACAGGGTTATACACCACGGTTATTTTGTGGGCAAAAGAAGGTATAATTACTATTAATTGCTGTTTTGTAAACTCAGATATTACGGTGATTTTTTTTACAAAAAGTGCAGGGAGCCAAAACCAAAATAGCCTGACATACATCCTCTTTATAAAAGATCCTGTAAAAGCAGAATCTACATCATGTACCGTAAGTATAGCACGTTTTCTGTAAGCTAAGGCCATGTAATGCACATCTCCGGTGATGTGATATATATTGGCAGGATCTGCTTTTACAGAACATATGTTTTTTAATATACGTAAAGGAGAAGCCCCGGTATACCTTAGAGGTATCCACTGGGTTGCATAGGTATCTTTAACCCTAGCGCTAATGGCCAAAAACAGCTCTTCTATGCTGTTATAAGAGGGCAAGCGTTTGCGCGTTATGTAGTGGATGGTTTTAGTCATCTTTAAAATTCCAGTTTAAAAAGGCCTTTGCTGCCCAAAAAAATAGATACACCACAATGGTTGCTTTTATTAAGTGGTTGAGCACTACCACTAGCTCTGTTTCTGCCTTAATTACTTGAAGAAACACAATGGGCAAAAATGCTAAAAGTAGCACATTATTTTGGAGCCCTTTAAATAAAAACCGCCAGTACATGGCCAAAAAATAGCCCCAAATACCCATAAAGATAACCCCTCCAAATCTATTAAAATTTCCGTAGGCCTCCCCTACAATACTAATACCCATAGAGGTTCCTTCTCCAAGCTCAAGGCCTGTAAATTTTCTAAAATTTTCTTGCCCTCCAGCGGTCTTTTTATTTGGGTTTAAAAAACGAGGCAACACAGCGGCGGTAATGGCATCTTTAATAGTTTCACCCTCAAAAAAGGGTTGTTTCTCTGGCACCTCATCTAGTATGGCGCTAATAATCCAACCTTGATTGAGACGCACGTTGTTAAGCTCTCCATCGAGCTGCTCTTGGTCTGCGCCATCTAATAAAATAGCATCTACAACTAAGCCTGTAAAGAGTTCTATTTTACTTCCTGAGTAGCCATTCCAAACCTGTTGGCGGTAGGCGTATTTCATGGTTTGAAGTGTGGTTAAAGACAAGGCCCCTATTAATAGGGTTGCTACAATTTTTTGCCTGCTTGGTTTAAATTGTAAGGCCCAAAACATGTAAAAAAAAGCGGTCCATAAAATAAAATCGTGAAACATAGTGCTTTGTATAGCCCTAAAGAGTAAAAACACTAATGATGCGTAAAAAATTGGTTTGACTCTTTGATCATCAGAGAAGAAAAGTATAATAGCGCCCGCAAATTTAAAATTAGATATAATAAATGCAAAAAAAGCAAGACCTGCTGGCAGGCTGCTACCTATAAGATCAAAAAACACTCCTATTACAAAAATGGTAACCCCATAGTCTTTAAAATGTTTTAATTTATCTATGGGTGTAGTGCTGTCTTTTAAAGAACGAATACCTAATAATACGGCCAACGCAAAGGCTCCAAAAGCCGGCACCACATAGCTCATATACCGCTGTTGGTCTACATACATAAAATATTTATAATGAAGACTTGGCGCGTTATACTCTATAAGGGGGCCAATAATCCATTGGGCAGCGGCAATAAAAAGCATGAGCTCTAGTATAGGCAAGCTCTTACCCAATTGGGAGATGAAGCGTAATGCTATTAAGCCCGTTAGTATAACCCCTATAGTGGTCCAGAAATCCATGTATTAGTTTATGTTTTTAATATGTTTTATGGGTAACAAAAATAGAATGAGATACGCTATAATTTTTGATCTAAGGTGTGCTTTAGCTTTTTAAAACACGTTTCAAAGTTATATTTTTCAATAAAGTCTTGTTGCGCAGCTTTTGATGCATTAGACCAATTAATATTTATACTTTCTAGTGTTTTTATTAATGAGTCATGGGTTAAATCTGTGAAAAAAGACCAATTATTATCTCCAAGATAAAATCTGTAATGCTCGTTATCAAATAGTAAAACAGGCAAACCTACAGCAGCATATTCATAAATTTTATTTGAGGCAGATCCCCCTGTTGCATAGGTAATATTGTATGGCTTATGTATTGCAATACCAACATCAAAGCCAGACAGAAATGCTGGTAATTGTGTAAAAGGCTTCATACCATGGTACTCAAAGCGGTCCAACACACCGTTTTGTTTGGCTAAAGCATTTAACTGCTGTAGGTATGGCGCCCTAATTTTTCCAACAAGATGAAGCTCTAATGATTTATTATTAATGGTTTGATTTAATATTTTTATAATGCTTTCTAGGCCGTGACCTTTGCCAATTGAGCCTTGATAAACTAGCTTTAATCTGGAAGTAGTTTTTATTTCTTTTTTAATGTGTTTAGAATAAACCTTTTTATGTGGGTAATTAGGAATTATGATAGGGTTAATTTCTTTGGGAATATTTTTAAAATACACTAACCGCTCTTTTGATGGCAAAGAAAACATACCAATATTTTGTATTGCGCTATCTTGCTTGCGTGATGCTATAGACATTATAGAGAAATAGTTTGCCTTGCTTAGATCTGTAACGTCATGATTATGATACCACAAAAGTGAATCTTGCTTTTTAAGGGTTGCTTTTAAAAGGTGCGCCACATACAATGGTATTACATCATAGGCTAATACTATTTTTGATTTGTTTTTTTTAATGAGCCTATGACTCATCATTACAAATTTTAAAAAATGAATTATTTTTAGACCAAATGAAACTTTTTCTATACCAAAGCCAACATACTTTTTCTTATTAATATAATTAACCCTTACATTTTTTGGATACTCCCAATTAGAGGCTAGCATGTTGCGGGTAACAACATCTATGGTATCTGCTATTTGAGATAGCTCTTCAATGGCAGATAGCGTTGGTGGATACAACTCTGGATGCGGATATATTAAAATTGTAATATGCTTAATAGGTTTCTTAGACATCAAATAGGTTATTTAAAATATCCTGCATTCTATTTTCAAAGGTGTAATTATCTTTAAAA
>ERZ767285.69-NODE-69-length-45535-cov-5.674381_pt1 | contig 45535 bp, 64 predicted proteins | sample MGYA00374953_ERZ767285 | MGnify/ENA primary metagenome ERZ767285 (study PRJEB28947, sample SAMN06267186) | marine metagenome | isolation source: Columbia River Estuary | place: USA:Columbia River Estuary, USA | collected 2013-07-23 ...
TTTGATCATTTTAAAATCTTATACAACTCCACTTAAGTTGTACCTAAGTGGAGTCTAAGTGGAGTCTAAAGATTTCTAAATTTAGTGATTAATTAAGGTCTCCCTTAAGATAGTTTACCTAAAACCTCAGAGATTCTAGATGCTGCATTTTTTAAATTTTCATCATTTAAGATGATTTCATAACATATGAAACCTGTTAATAAAGAAAGCATTGATATTTACTGCGTCTTCTGTCCAGATACTAGTAACTGTTACTACTTTGATCCAAAAGTGTATAATAAAAGTATATCTATCAGGATCTTAGAGACAAAGAACAATCAAACACTTGGAGTACACTGGCACGAAGACTTTCTAGCCATACCTGAGTTATAAACAAACAAACGCACCATTAGCTTAACTGTATAAAGCAATGCTCTTCTAAAGCATAGACTATTGGTTAGAATCCAATATGGTGTACCAAACAAAATTAAAGAGTTATCATGACACATAAATCTAATCCCAAATTTTTACCTCCTAAGAAGTCTGCTGACGAGTACGAACGAGAGATTGCCGCCCTACAGGCAAGAGTCGAGGGCTTGGAGACGGCGCTGATAAAAATCGCCCTCAGTGCGCCGCTGTATTACGACCCTCAGAAGCCGGGGTTAGAGCCCGAGGAGTGGATCTGCTACAACGCCGACATTGCCCGTGCCGCCCTCTCTCCCACAGAGAAGAAGGATGACTAACTTGTAAAAGTAGGGGCGCATAGCTTAATTGGTTAAAGCTGCAAACTCATAATTTGTCGATTCTAGGTTCAAGTCCTAGTGCGCCCACCAAACAAACAATCGCTTCATTAGTTTAATGGTAAAACCTAAGATTTCCAATCTTACATCATCAGTTCGATTCTGATATGAAGCTCCAAAACAAATGCCGAAGTAGCTCAGTTGGTAGAGCATTTGATTTGTAATCAAAATGTCGCAGGTTCAACTCCTGTCTTCGGCTCCATTTAGAAAAAAAGAAAAAACTAGTCTTATGGCTACACAAAAGAATCTAGATAAAACTTACATGAATATGGCTATAGAGTTATCTAAACTGTCATACGCAAAAAGGAAAAAGGTTGGTTGTCTTATCGTAAAAGACACTCAAATAATTTCTGAAGGATTTAATGGAACACCTAAAGGGTTTCCTAATCAATGTGAGACTCTTTCAGACTCCGATGAACTCTACACAAAACGAGAAGTACTTCACGCAGAATCAAATGCTATTAGCAAAATAGCTAGATCTACTAATAGTTCCGAAGGTGCTACTCTCTATGTAACAACTGCTCCTTGCTACGAATGTAGTAAACTTATTATTCAAGCGGGAATAGTAAGAGTAGTTTATAAAGACTTATACCGAGATCACGGACTGAGTTTACTAGAACGTGCTGGGGTAGATATTACTTACTATAAATCCTTAGGTCTTTAGATATTATTAGCAGTTCCACTTCTTTAAAGAAAGGCTGAGACGATCTTTACCAGTATTATTACTAGCTTTTTGTCTCTTACGCATACCTGACATTCTAGCACAGAATGATTTTCTACGGTTTGCAGCCTTACTACCTTTCTTTAGCTTAGAAGGCTTAGTAGTGACAGCAGTTTTTAGTTTAGATCCGGGATTTTTAGCACGGTAAGAAGCTACTCCTTTCCTATTTAAGCCCCCTTCGGGGTTTTTTCCTTCGCTTCTTTGCCAAGCAGCAGTCTTTCTTTCAATTAATATCTTACCTACTGCGAAGTAGGCTTCTTTGATGCAAGAACCCTTTGCGTAAGGAGTTGATCCTTTTTTAGGCTTATAGCCTGTCCAGCATCTGGTTTTTTTATTTTTTGGGTTTTTCATTGATATTCACTGTCTCCTGTGTTATTATATAGGCATGAACATATTCGTACTAAGTAAGTATCCTCGTATTGCCGCAGAGATGCACTGTGACAAGCATTGCGTCAAGATGATTCTAGAGACTGCACAGATGCTCTCTACTGCCCATAGGGTTTATGATACCCCTCAGGCTGAGAATCTTTATAAGCAAGCTCATCTAAATCATCCTTGTACAAAATGGATTCGAGAGTCTGGTTCTAACTATCGTTGGGCTTGGTCCTTGTACCATGAGCTTCTGCTTGAGTTCGAGAAGCGTAGAGGTAAGAGCCACAAGTCTGGGGAGCTTCGCCATGACCTAGCCCATACTCCTCATGGGATGCCCGAGATTGGCCTTACTCCCTTCGCCCAAGCCATGCCTGACGAATACAAGCATGAGGACGCTGTGGAGGCTTACAGGGCTTACTACAAGGGAGACAAGGCAGCAATAGCTGAGTGGAATTGGGGTCGATCTGCTCCTGATTGGTATAAAATAAAACCCACAAAGTCCTAGAGATATGAATACGACTGTGGTATAATAGAGCCATGAAGCACGAACAAAGTCGTAAAGAGACACTAGATCTTTTACATTGCGACTGGAAGGATTTCATGCAGGACTTGGTTACTAAATCCTATTTATAGTAACCTGTTTACCTGTGGAACTCTGGGCAAGAATAATAAACATTAGGAAAAAAATCTTGCCATTCTAACAACTTTAAGATGGGCTGTAAAAGGCTGCTCTGATTAGACACAGCATCTTAATTAAAGCAGGAGTAGCATAAGCGGTAAATGCAGGTGTCTTATATGCATCCGATAGTGAGTTCAACTCTCACCTCCTGTACCAGACAACGACAACATTAACAAGTAGAAAAAAAATGAATAAAAAAATTGAAGGAACAGAAATGGTTGACAATCCTGAACATTACAATCAGGGTAGTTTAGAGACGATTGAAGTTATCGAGGCTAGTTTAGGGGGTCCTACATCGGATAAAGCTAAAGGTTATCTAACAGGGAATGTTATTAAATACTTATCTCGTTGTGACTACAAAGGAAAGTTCCTAGAAGATCTTAAGAAAGCTCAATGGTACTTGAATCGCCTTGTAACTAATTTTGAAGACAAAACAAATGACTAACCAGAACATTGAAGTCCGGCGACTGCAAAAAAATGTGCAGATTTAGACGAGAGTTCTCTGGACATGAGCCTTCAAGTTTAGTATAATAGGAGCATCGAAGGAGATGACTATGAGATACCAATGCCCCAACTGCCTGAGCCACGACCTCACCATGACCCTAACCGTGTCGGACGTAAATCCGAACAATGTTAAAGTAGACCTTAGCGTGAATGACTACGATTATGGTCGTATTATTTGCCAAGGGTGCAACCTGTGTGGTCCTGCTAACTACTTCCTTATTCCGAAAATCATCGAGAGCCCAATCCAATCCAATGAATAACCAAGAAATCTGTCGCGCTATCCTAACCTCTACCATGACCCGTGAAGACCTTGATGCTGTTTATGCTGCTGCGAAAGCAGTAGGGGACCGTATCGCTAGTGTAGCAGGAATGTCTTTCCGTGTTGGCGATAAAGTCTACTTTGACGGTAGGAATCGTGGAATCATCAATGGTGAGATCACTAAGATCAACAAGAAGTCTATCAAAATCACTAGTACCACAGGCATGGCATGGAAAGTCCATCCTGAGTTTGTCCGCAAGCGTTCTACACAGGGTTAAATCATGAAAAACACAGTATTTATTCTCAGAGGTTTGCCGGGAGCCGGGAAATCAGAGTTCGCATTCGATCTGTTCGAAGAAATGGGAAGTACTTTCACCCATTGTAGTGCAGACAACTACATGACAGATGAGTTTGGAGAGTATCATTTCGATGCTGCTAATCTTCCACGCGCACATCACTTGTGTAAGAGGGATTTTAAGATCGCTCTAGAAGAGAACATCAACTGCATTGTGGTAGATAACACTAATGTCAAGGTTTGGGAGTTCCAACCCTACATTGATGCTGCTCGTATCGCTGGATACACTGTTAAGGTTCTTGTTGTTGAGAACCATCACAATGGTAGAAGCATACATGGAGTCCCGGCTGATAAAATGGAACAGATGGCTAAGGACTTCGTACACTGTATTAAACCCGGATTAGGCTTTGATTTGAGTCCTCCCGCCCTCCTTAATGTTGATCTTCAAAACTTAGTTTCACCTGTTTACATTTCTGGTCCTATCACAGGGATTGATGATGGAAACAAAGCTGAGTTTGATAAGATGGCAAAGCATCTAGAATCTTTTGGGTTCGAAGCTGTAAACCCTCGACGTAATCCTATCCCAGAAGGAACAACTCTAGGAGCAGAGGATTTTTGGAATGTCATGATGCAAGAGTCTTTGAAGATTATGATGGAGTGTAACTCTATTGTTTTGCTGGAAGGTTGGGGAAACTCTGTTGGTGCTGTTGTTGAACGAGACTTAGCCCTTACCCTAGATTGGCCTATTGTAGACCTAGAAAATATCTAATAAAATATGAAAACCGAAGAAGAATATTTCCGAGAAAAGTATCCTGAAAGAGCTAAGAAGGCTGATTCAGGTTCTCGCAAACAAGCTATTTTTAACCACTGTAAGATTTGCATTGGGGACGGGTCTGCTAAAGACTGTTCCGCTAAGTCTTGCTTTCTTTACCCTTATCGCTGCCAAAACGCAACCAAATGAACCCAACACTACTACAACTCACAATACTAGAGGCTTGTATGCCTCTTATCGCTCTATTTCTGGTCTTTTTGATTAGTTATGCTGTTGGTACCTACGTCGGAATGAAAGCTCAGGGGAGCCAAAAATAAAATGAACCTTTTTCTAGCACTTGTTGCCAACAACGACTTAACGTGGGCTTCTCCCGTCCAATACCTCATCGCCGCAGGGTTTGGTTTTTTTATTGGATTTTGTTTTGCCTACGGAGATGACGCTTGGGGTTAAAATCAGCTAAGATACAACTAGTCCTTGAGTGGGAGATCACTAAAAAGGATTGGTTGGAAGAGATTCAACACCTAAGCGATATGGATAAGTTGGATAGCGTTATTACTAAAGACGATGTTATCCACACACTTTTTGCTTTAAATGATATGGCATATCCTGTAGTGAAAAGGACTAGCATTAAATGACAGTATCTAATACTGTTCTTAGAGCCGCTATTAAAGAGTCTGAGAAAAGCACAGGAAAGTTCAAACACTCTTCTGTCTTGTACAAAGGACGAAATAAAGTTCTTGTCGCAGCACATAACGTAATGCGTACAGAACCTAACTTTGGAAGCGGAGAATACCAACAACTTCATAGTGAAGGAGCGGCTATTAAAAAAGCAGTTAAGTTGGGTTTGAATTTAAAAGGAATGAAAATGTACAACTATAGGAAAGGTAAGGAAGGGGCTCTCCTCTCCAAACCTTGTCCTTGTTGTGAACAATTACTAGAAGTATACGGAATCGAGGTAACTTACAGCGAATGACTGAGTTTGAGAAAGAGTACGGTGGTATGAGTGAAGAAGAGTACCAACATACGGATAAAAAGTTTGGAAAACTGATGTTTCGCATCTCTTATATGATCACGGGAGATGGATCGGTGTGTTCTTTCGAGGATAACCTACAAGATTTGTGGATTTCGGCTATGGATGCTCTTGTAGGATTCAAAAGACAAAATAACGGAGTTAATGGATCTTTTAGTGATTTTAAAGATTCTTCGGCTTGGGCTTCTTACCTAAAAACTGTTCTTTGGAACAAGAAAAACAAAAAAGGTGTTAAGGCTACCAAGTTCAAAGAAGCTTTCAAAGGTTCTGTTAGTATTCAAGAGCACGGAGAAGTACTTAACATTGCAAAGGACACATCCCCAGACAACCCTCTTAAGTCTTTTCAGGATAGGTATTTCCATAACTTGAATGAAGAGGAGTCTAAAGCACTGGACTTAATCGTAAACAATCCAAGAATGATCACACGTTCTGGTAAAGTAGACTGTGCTAAACTATCAAGAAGCATGGATACGTATTGGGATAAAGCTAGACTAATTGTTGATAGCTTGAAAAATAAAATGGAGAATAAGTAAAAATATGAAGAAACTACTACTAACAACCTTATGCGCCTTTGTAGGGTGCAATGTCGAAAACACAAAATCAGACTCTGGAGAAGTAAACTCGCCTCCTGTAGAAACTTGTGATTTTGTTGAGTCTTTTATTGACCATCAAAGTCCAGAGACTGCACAGTTTATCACCACATTGCCAGTCTTTTCTGAGTACAGTTTATGTGGTAACAACACCCACATGTATCTAACTGAAACTATTTTTCAGGTAGACCAAGACCATTACCTATTTCCTCTAGTATCTCTAGAGAATACAGTAACAGTTAATTTTGTAGTAGATACAGAGAGTAATTCACCTTATCCTCAATACCACACTCCTACTATTAAATTCCATGTTGTTTATGATGGTGGAGATCCAATCCAAATCGCTTATTTCATCGGAGCTATCACAAATGTTACTGTTCTAGATTGGCAAGTTCCAATGTTAGGGGAGTATCAGAATGATTTGATTGTTGAAGTAAGCTCTTTTGTAAACTACCCTTTTAACGCAAGTTCGTCACAAGATTACACTCTTAAGTTTTGGTAAATAAGAAAAAAGGACCAAGTACGCAAGAATCAGGAGCAGAATGTAAGATGTGTGGTCGTAAGTTTGCACCAATTAAAGTGTTTTTTGGTTTTTGTAAAGAATGTTTAAGGATCAAAGAAGATCGTAGAGGTGCAAAGTAGTATGAAGGAGGGGAAACTTGTTCTAGAAAACCGATTACTGACTTGCTTATCCAACGAGGATCTGGTAAGATGTATTCGTGAGTATGATACTAAACTGGCCGACGAGGTTCAATCTCGAATCGGTTATTACTTTAAGGAGCTAGACTGGCTCTCACAACAACTGGAGAAAAAAAATGACTAAGAAGAAACAATATTTACGTCCTACGACAAACCGCATTATGATTAGTAAGCCTGAGATTGAGACTGTATCTCAAGGTGGAATCTTACTTCCGGGAAACGAAAACAAGAAGAACACCGACACTTTTGGAACAATCACCATGGTTGGTCCTGATTTTGACATGAAGGGTGTTGAGGTTGGTGATATTGCTCTGTTTGTAGCTTACTCAGGAACTACTCTAGAGCATAATGGAGAAGAGGTAACGATCCTATCTCCAGATGATATCATCGCAGTACTTTCGGAGCGAGAGTAATGGGAGACTGGAACAAGTGGTGTTCTGGGGATAATTACGGAGAGGAGGAGGCTGTAACAGACATGATCATCCGAGTTTTAGATAAAATGACTATTGAGATTGGACTCCTTCAAGAAAGGATTTCACAGTTAGAGGATAATGATGATTAAAAAATTGATTGAAAAGTTACAAGCTCTAGGAGACTCTTTTGATGTAGAGCGTATTAGTTGTGATCAGGAGATGCTCATGTTTGCTCTTAAGAGGCAACTAAACCAAGAAGAGGTTGACGCTCTCCCTTCTGGGTTTGAGTATACTTGTGGGCTAGACACAGCTACAGGGAAAACTTTCCCAAATATCGTCATTTTCCCTTGCCTCTTGCTCTAAGGATTGGTATAATAGACCTATCGACCTTGGCTACTCCGTTCACCTTTGTTGTACGTAATACTGTATTTAAATGAACCAAAACAAACTAGAAGAGATTTTACGGCTCCACAAACTTTGGCTTTTAGATGATAAGGAGGGCGAACAAGCTGACTTGAGATGGGCCGATTTGACAGATGCTAACTTGACAGGTGCTAACTTGAGAGGGGCTGACTTGAGGTATGCTGACTTGGAAAATACTATCTTGTGTACTGCTGACTTGACAAAAGCTGACTTGTCATATGCTGTCTTGTGTAATGCTGACTTGGAAAATGCTGACTTGGAAAATGCTAACTTGACAAAAGCTAACTTGTCATATGCTGTCTTGTGTTATGCTGACTTGGAAAATGCTGACTTGACAAAAGCTAACTTGACAAAAGCTGACTTGAGAGGTGCTGACTTGTCATATGCTAACTTGACAAATGCTGACTTGTTTGGTGCTGACTTGACAAAAGCTAACTTGACAGGTGCTGTCTTGTGTTATGCTGACTTGGAAAATGCTGACTTGACCTGTGTTACCTTGACAAATGCTAAACTTTAATGCCAATCAAAAAATTATGAACAAGAACGAACTAGAAGAGATCTTACGACTCCACAAACTTTGGCTTTTAGATGATAAGGAGGGCGAACAAGCTGACTTGAGAGGTTCTGACTTGTCACATGCTAACTTGTCACATGCTAACTTGACAGGTGTTAACTTAACAGATGCTAACTTGTCACGTGCTGACTTGTCATATGCTAACTTGTCATATGCTAACTTGTCACATGCTAACTTGACAGGTGTTAACTTAACAGATGCTGACTTGTTTGGTGCTGACTTGTCATATGCTAACTTAACAAAAGCTAACTTGACATATGCTGACTTGTCATATGCTAACTTAACAAATGCTAAATTGACATATGCTGACTTGTCATATGCTAACTTAACAAATGCTAACTTGACATATGCTGACTTGCGACGTTCTGACTTGACAGATGCTAACTTGACAAAAGCTGACTTGAGAGGTTCTGACTTGACAAAAGCTAATTTAAAAGATGCTATCTTTAAAAGTAATAAATTGTCCGAACAAACTAAAAACCCCTCTTACGGAGAGAATACCATGAACTTTACAGTAACTAAAAAATCCCCATCTAAAATTATTAAAGGTTATTACGATGACATTAACCTTTTCCTGCGAGTGGCAGACCCTATCCTTGACCATGGTAAGCCAGAAGATGAATCTTTTCAATGCAAAGTAACCAACTCAAATAAATCCGCTTGGATTCAGTATGGAAAGAAACTATCTAATATTAATGTAGTATTCCTAGATCTTAAACAAAGGTGGGAAGGCTATACAGCCATTTACGAAGACGAGATAGTAACCATCACCCTTTAAGAGAAGAGAATATAATTATGAAAAAACTAATTGGACATATGAGTGTGGACGCAGGACTTTGCTGGGTAGGAGATCCTTGCTATGTGATGGGAAGTGATTCCAGTCATGGAGTAAGTGATTGGGATGAATTCTGTAGCAAGATCACAGAGATGAAGCACCATGCTGCTCCCCTTGGGGACGGTATTGGCTTTGCTATCAGTACAGGTTTCGGAGATGGCTCTTACCCCGTGTATATTGAAACCTCAGACGAAGGAGAATGGGGCGAGAGAGTAAAAAGTATCACCATTGATTTCATTGGTGACGAAGAAGATGAAGTATAAAATAGTAAAAGAGTATTCCGTTTAAGAGGAGAGAAAAAAGTGTATAAAATCACTACTTCCTGTTATAACTATTCGCTCTGGGCCGAGATGGAAGATGGGCATGAAGTAACTCTAGCTACTTTTGACACAGAAGAGTTAGCTAAAGCTTACGAGAAGGCATCAAGACTCAAGAACCCTAAGTGGAATAGTAAGTACCGAATGAAGAGTCTACTTGGTGGACATACAAAGGTGTATATTGAATACTTCGAACCCGAAATTCCCCCAGAACACAACCCAACACTATGAGTACTGAACGAGAGAAAGAGATCCAATACTTGAAAAACCGGATTAGCCAACTAGAGGATATTAAAGGTTTATGAAGTATAAAATCGTAGGAACTTATTTCAGTAGCTCAATGAAATACTTAGTTGCTTATCATAATGAGCCTAGTTCTAAGGCAAGTGAGACAAAAAAGGTTGGGGATATTAAAGATATGAGTGGTTATAACTAATGGATAAATTCGACAAAGCACTTATTGGAATATTAATTATTTCATTAGTAATAATGGGCTGGGTTAATTACTATGATAGTAAGATAGACTATCCAAGAGTCTCAGCAACTGCTACTGGTGTAACTCAACCAACAATATTCCAACCTGTACAGTCTTACTTAGTTTGCGATGAAGGTCATACGATTACAATCCGTAATAAGATGTTTATTACAGGTCATAAGTATATGGTTATTTGCAGACAACATTCAAAATAAGAATTAATTCTTGCCGCTGGATAGTTAAAGTAACACATCTCATGAGAATAAACTTACTAATATCATAAGAGATAAAATACTAAAGCTTACCCAGATATAATCCTTTCTATAGAGATACACATTACACCTGACATATACCAGCTTATGTTGATATTGTTTGATATTACTAGGGTAAAGTAAATAAAAAAAGACTCCAAACTAAAGTAGAATGAAGTCTTTTAATGTGTCAAAACTGAGTACTTAACCAAGATAAACCCCGTTAAAGAACTAAAGATGACACTTTGTAAGCGTTTTTGCTGGGTATCAAGTAAGCGTTTGTTAGATAAAGGTCAGATCAGGGTCAGATTAAGTAAGCGTTTGTTTAATCAAGTAAGCGTTTGTCAGACCAAGGTAAGCGTTTGTTTTGAGCTTAGCACCCAACTAATTCTTACACAATCAAACTACATCAAACTTAACTATTTAACACACAATCAAACAAACATCAGATTATGAAATTCGAAGTAATACAAAACACCCCCTCACGTATCATTAAAGGCTACTTTAGCTCCGTAACGGGTTCTCTATATTTACTACACAAGCACCAGCCTTGTGAGAAATCTACTCTGTACACTTGGTTTGATTGCCAAGGTGATGTAGGATACATTAAACATAGTTCCAAGGATAACACACCAGAGTATTGGGAAAGGTGGGGATTCACTCCTATCTACGAAGACGAAGAAGTCAAAATCACACTCTAACCCAGAAAGTCAAATTATGATCTCAGACACACAAGGAGCAGGTTTATACGCATTAATCGTATCCCTTGTACTCTACCAGCTAGTCAAGACTATGCTTAGCGATAAAGTCAAATAATAGGTTCTCTAATAAACTAAAAAACCTAGATTGGACTCACCATACCAATAGTACGATAAAGTCAAATCTAGGTTAAAAAACAATCGATAATCAACTGTTCTACATACGATAAAGTCAAATAAGCTAACTCATAATACCCACTATCTGGATAGTAGTACTTCTAAATACTTATTTTGTATAGGAATACACACTACGATAAAGTCAAATAGGGTTAGAACATTGTCTTACGATAAAGTCAAATAGTGATATATTCTTGTGTGATGGACTGCATCTTAGTGCGATAAAGTCAAAATAGGGTTTAAATTGTTCTTATTGAGACTGAACACCCCCCTCTTACGTACCTTTAAAGGCCGAATCATTCAAAATCTCTGAGGGTTTAAAGTGTTCTTGAAGTTTCTTATTGAGACTGAGATTCCCACCAAGATTTAATCTTATCTAAATATGAATAAAAATATTTTTTTAGTTTGATATCCTTATAAGAAGATCCTTATATCGTTTTACCTTATATCCTTATAAGAAGATCCTTATATCGTTTTACCTTATTCGGACTTGGATTTCTTTTTTTGTCTTACCTACCCCACCCCCTATAGGTTGTGTTTGTTTAGTTCTTCCATAGGCATATATTGTAGCAAATACTTAGAGGTTTGTCTAGGTCTTTGTAGGTATTTTGTCGAAGGATAATCGGATAAGAAGATCTGAATATCTTAAATTTTGCCGGGAAAATTTTCATAAGTCCTTATCTAGTAAAGACTTACGAAAACCACCTTATTTCTAAGTTACGGTAAGATCCACAGCCTCAGGCAAATACACTTCCTCTGGAATATCTAAGATTATCACGCCTGTATTCACTTCAATAGCAGTAGGCTTGGTGGGCAGCGAATAGGGAACAGTCACCTTTAGACATAGAACTAGGTTGAAGTTGTCTCTAATAAAGAAGAAGTCTCCTCCCTTGAGATCTTCGAACACGGCTGGAAATAGATCTGGAAATGCAATATCAATCTTTTTATTCATTACTTTATCTCGGTAATAATGGTAGTAGGTCCAATAAAATCATAAACATCGATAAAGACTAAATCTTCATTCTCTTGGGATTTACACCACCAAGCATGAGGAATAGTAGTTCCTACGCAACATTCGGGACAAACTAAAGTCTTATCCATTATTCTTTCCCCAGCATCTTAGCAAACTGATCACGGATACTTTGTTTGTTACCCTTTAGGCCAAACTCTTTTTTGATGATTGAGGCACAAGATTGACCCCTAGACATCTTCATTCCCACTAGTTCTAACTCTAAGCCACTAAGAAGTACCTTATTGCGGAAGTTAGAAATACCTTCGGGAGTGTCTACTACTAGTGTTTTATCGTTGTTCATAACTTTTTTTTACGGTTGTTTCTAAAGGGTTTTTTTGAGTTCGGACAGAGTGACTTTGTTTAGATCATCTGCCCATTGGTCAGCTAGCTCTAAGCTATCAAAATGGCGGTGATCGATTTCGTCCCTAACATGACTAGGAACCCACTGGATAGCCTCTAGAGTATAGAAAACGTCTCCGTAACGGGCTCGATGCTGGCAAACAATAACGTGCTGTTCTTCTTTCATGTTGGTCATCATACCATCTTACAAGTAGATTCAGCTAGGATAGTCCGGATATCGTGAGGAATAGTTAGACGTTCTAAGTCTTTGTCAGATAAAGGTTTATGAAAATTTTCCCGGCAAAATCAGGATATAAAGATCTCTTTATCCTTTTATAGCTACCCCGAAGGGCTAGGAATGCTTCCTTTACTTTACCCCCAAATAAATAACGATTTGACCTTCGTTATCGGTTTCGATTTGGTGTTCCGGGAACTTCTGATTTAGAAGATCTTTTAGTGAAAGGGCATCGGATGCGTTTGCGTATTCCATGATTATATTAGTGAGAGAGAAAACGGACAGTTTTGGGTGCGGTCCAACATAGACCACAATCAGCGCAAGACTTTACCTTTCCAGTCTGCTCTGGGCAAGTAAACGAGTTACCATCAAAGGATTCATTTGCAGCGTAGATTTTGCTGATTCCATCGGACTCCTTATTAGCCGAGGTGCGAATCACACAGCGGTCGGAGAATCGAATATTTAGAAGGTTTACAGCCCTACCAATCTTATCTTCCCTAGCGGTAAAACCAAAGATTGCAAGCTTAGGGTGACGTAGGAGCATACGTTCCCAGAATAGAACATACTCAGTAGAATAAAAATCCCCTAGAACGTGAAGCCTAACCATAATCCCCTTCTTGTGCTTAGAGAGGAAGAACTCAATATCAGATTCGATCTTTTCCATCAAACCAACCGTATCGAATCGGTGAGCAAATGGCATATTGTTTCCATAACAATCATCCCAGTGTGCACACGAAGTCGGACACGTTGCGCGTTCCGTAAGAGTAAGAGAGTACATTCTCTTTCCCTTATGCTTTGCAGCTTTCAGAATGTAACCTAGTTTGGCGTTATTAGATCCAGGCTTTAGAACGTGGGTCTTAGTTTCTGGGGACTTGATACCCTTAGGGTACATCGTTGTGGTTCTTTTCATGTTGCTCATTATACACACATACAAGTACGTTCGCTAGGTTAGTCCGGAAGTTAGGCGAATACTTAGGGAAGTTCTAAGTCCTTATCTGACAAGGGTTTATGAAAATTTTGCCGGACCTAAGAGGACTTGAGGATCTTCTTATCCTCTTAGGCTAGCCTCCCTTACTTAGATGGTGCTTTCATGTCAGAGACATAAGAAATCCACTTAGAGAGATCCGCTATAGGGATATACCCACCCACCGTATCGTAAGACTCACCAGACCCCTCAGGCCAAACAATAAGTTCCCCATCCTTGTCGAGGATAGCCGCCTCGAATGTTGTGGATTGAAGTAGTTCGCCTTCATCCAAACTAGCCGCATAGTTATCACAGTAGTTACTAGTTCCGATTTGAACCGACAAGGAATAACCATTATCGAAGCTCAAGCGAAACCCTTTACCTTGAGAGATGGCGAGGTTGTTTGCGTTGCTGTTGTTGTTTTTCATGTTACCATTATAACATACTGGGGAAGAGATACTAGGCTAATGACCTAATAGGTTGGAGTTAGTTGAAGTTTATAAGTCCTTATCTGACAAAGGTTTATGAAAATTTTCCCGGCAAAATCAGGATATAAAGATCCTCTTATCTCTTTATCTATAAAGAGCGGAGAGGTCATAGAACACACAACTATGACCTCTCCTATCCCTCTATCTACTTCATGCCCACCTGTCAATAAACTCGTAAGAGATATCGTCCACAGCATCAGAGACAGAATATCCGTCATCATACAAGTCTGAAATAAACTCGGACAAATGACTAGGGGAGATATCCTTTAGGGTTTGATTCATACTGTTTAGAACCATTGTATCTTCGATCAGACCTGTAAAGGTTTCTAAGTTCATATCCAAAAGTTGGTCTTGTTCTTCGTTAGTTAGCATCTTTTTCGTCCTCAAAAGGTTTACTTTGCAAATCCAGTGGATGATCATCAGTATCTCCGATGACCCATTCAAGAGCCGCTTGGACTCCCTCAGCGTAAGTCGTGGAAGGCCACCTTGGTTTATCTTCGGCCACATCTATTAGATGATCTATTAGCTCTCTTATCTGTTCTTCGTTAGTTAGCATCTTTTCCATCCTCAATAGGTTTGCATTCTTCTTCGCAAAGCACACAGTAATAGAAATCATCATAATCAAAGGTGAGATCCATCGGATCAAAAGTACTATTTGCATCCACCATAGCGATTATTTGTTGGGTGATGTTACTCGAATCGCATACGTCACATCTAAGCATCTTGAAAGTCCTCCATCATGCCATCAAATAGGTCATCAAACCATGCATCCAGTTCTTTCGAACATTCCGCACAGTAGTTATTTTTTAGGGGAATAAGCTTCCCGCACTCGCATTTGTTTATTTCCATAGAAACATCCCTCCGAGGGAATCAGTTTTGGTTAGTTTGTAAATGATGTAGCTCGATGTTTTGTGGACAACTGGAAGATTCAGAGGGGTAAATCCTTGCCAAGTTCCGATCTTCGTTTCACCGTTCAGATTCCTTTTGTCGTTGCGAATCGAAATGTAAGCCACTCCATCATCCACTAGAGTATTTTGGATATCCCAAATCACTGCCGTGCGACTTGTTAGGTCTGGGATGACGTTTAGAACGTAGTTGCAAACTACAATATCCCAAGACTTAGATTGAAGGAGCATCTTATCGGGGAAGAAATGAGGATCATACTTAGCTAATCCACAGAAATCAGCATCAAAGCCCTTTCCACACCCGAAGTCTAAGAACTCCTTATTTTGGTCAGTTGCCCCACGGGGAAAGAAGCCATTGTCTAGCAGGTAGCGCATTGGAGCCGAGAGCTTCGTGCGTGTGATTGCGGTTTTCTTGCTGTTCGTTCTAAGTCTGCTGTAATCGTTTCTCATGTCTAAATCTTTCCTTTGTAGATTTCAACTACCACAGCAAGCAACCCAAGGGAGCAAGCCGAGATGAAGAAGCCGAAGATGAAGGTGGGAAGGTCGAAGGTGATTCTTGTCTTTTTCATGTTGCTCATTATACACCCTTACAAGTACGCTCATAGGTATAATCCGGAAGTTGAGGGGATCTTCTGGTGTTTATAAGTCCTTACTACACAAGGGTTTATGAAAATTTTGCCGGGAAATTTAAGATATAAAGATCCTCTTATCCTTTTATAACATCTCTACGGCTTTCTCTTAGTAATCCTACCTCGGTAGACATTCCAACCTTGCAATGTTTTTTTGTTTGTCTTCATGACCACACCACGTTCATAGCGGTTAGAGAATCCTTAGCGATGCTAAGGCCAGAGGCGTAGCTGCATGAGTAGCGGCGTTGCATATCTCGGGCCGTTACGCGCAATGCATAAGCGAGTTGATCAGAGAGGGGAAGATGCTTCACATCCTCTTTGGAGAGGGTGAAGGTGTCAATGGTAGAGAGATCTATTGTTTTCATGTGTGTACTATACTCTGTGGAGAGGGATTTGTCAAGCAGTAATCGAGGAAACTTCTCGGATCATAGTGGAACGACCCTTATAGGCGGTATCTGGAAAGCGCTTCCAGTTGATCTTATGAGCTTTGCATTCTTCCTTAGTACCTTGGAAGTAAACCAGATAGCCTACGCCCAAAGGCTCACGGCTAAGGATTACGTTGTGGAGTGATTGAACTTGGTATTGCTTATTTTTCATGTGTGTATTATACTCTGTGGAGAGGGATTTGTCTAGAGGTTTCTTAGAGAATTTCAGGAATAGATCCAACGATGGACGCGACCATGAAGAGGATCTTTGCGATGATCACCATAGCGTGAGCAATGGCATCATGGAAGAGGACTGCGAGGCTTACGAGGAAGATGTTTTTCGGTGTGATGTTCTTTTTCATGTGTGTATTATACTCTGTGGAGAGGGTTTTGTCTAGCACTAAATGCTTCCACCGCAAAAACTATCATAATAGTTTTGAAGGTCGATATCATCCATGTTCCAAAAATCGTGTAAGAGGTATCCTTCTAGTGCAGTTAGAATAGCCCCCTGAGGTTGGTCAAGATTGAAGGCTACTAGCTCTTCTACCATCTGGGTACGGAACTCAGAGTAATCCTCGGAACTGGTATTTTCTAGGGTTTCAGGGATCATACGTCTTTTAGTGTTCTTCATGCTCTATATCAAGTCTGTTCGAAATGGATAGTACGGATCTAAAGAGATAAAGAACCCAACCCTAAGTCTTTACTAGATAAGGGTTTATGAAAATTTTCCCGGCAAAATCAGGATATAAAGATCCTCTTATCCTTTTATAGATAAAAAGGGGGGAGGATCATAGAACACAAAACTATGATCCTCCCCTTAGCCTTTGGATGAGATCCAACGGACTTACTTCTTTACTCTATGCTTTCATCCAAGCCTCTGTTTTGTGGTTTACTCCATTAGGAGTTACGAACTGGCGAGTATTGCGAAAATGGCGATTCCAATAAGAGCGATAGCTGTTACCATTATGGTAAGTGCTACGACCAGTCCGTGTATCGGTGATCTGGTACATATCGTGGAAAAGTCGGATTGCAACTGCATTTTGGTTAGATCGAGTGATCATAGTTAGATTCTTCTGGAAAGGAGGTTTGATTAGTAAGGTTTTGTTTGTGTGGGCTTTGCACCCTTTCGGAAGTCATGTTTTACACTACCTACTTCTAAGATTGTTCTTGTGTTCTACTCGCTTGCTTCCATGGAAGGAAGCTCTGCGCTCTCTTGGATAGCCGAAGCTAGCTTAGATTCACAATCCGCTAGTGCAGCTTCGGAGTTTACAAGACTAGATTCTGCTTGGGAAGCAAGCTCAGTGATCTTGTCGATCCAGTCCTGATGCTTCTGGATTCGGACCTCTGCACTCTGTGGACCTGTTCCGAGAAGCTTCTTAGCCTCTCGAATATCACTCTTGTGCTTGTCCATCATATCCACGGTCACAGCGAACGCTGGATCTTTCATGGCATCCTTCCGAGCAGCACGAAGGATGCGGTTTTGGAGTTGGGTTTGGGCGATCTGGATCAGCTCTTGCGAGCTACGTTGTTTACGTTCGTTCTTCATAGTAGTATTATACCAAATATCGAGACTAGATGAGCAACAAAAGAGAAAAAAGGTTGGAAAGTTATTGTTGCCCCTTCCCTTGGTACATCTCTATACAAGTACGTTCGGTGGCATTATCCGGATCTACGTAAGATAGTTTGCTAGGTTGGATAAGTTCCTAAGTCTTTATTTGGCAAAGGTTTATGAAAATTTTGCCGGGAAAATCAGGATATAAAGATCCTCTTATCCTTTTATAAGTGGTGGAGGTGGGGGGACTCGAACCCCCGTCCTAGACTAGCTCTCTTGCGAGATCTAACTAGTCGAAATCACCTGTACACCCCCCAAATCATTTACATTTCCCCCATCATAGCCTTATGGGCCTCTTCTGCACCGAATCGCTTTCCGTTAGGCTCATCTTTAGGAAGTAACCTACGGACTTGCTTATATCCTTCCAGAACCTCCAAGACAGCTAGTTGGTTATTTTGCGTGTCGCTGTACAAGTCACGGAATGCGTTAGCAAGGGTTAGGGAAGCGGCGTGGATAGTTTCTTTTTGAATGTCGTTCATGTTCTTAGTATTTGGTGAGGTTGTTTTCTTGAGGGTTGTAATAGGTTAGCTTCTCTAAATCTGAATCGTGCTGCATCATAGAATCACGCTCAGACCACCGATCCGTTGCATACTGATTATCATGACAGTCTAAACAGTGGCTAGATTCGTAGAAAGAAAAGTCTAGGTCAGTACCGCAACAGGTGCAATAATCTTCGTAGTGTTCCATTAGTTAGCACCTTCCAGATAGCGAACCACTTCAGATCGGTTAGTTACAAAGTATAGATTATCTTCAAACCAAGCAAGACGCTTGCGAACCTCATCATATGGAGTTTTTACAAGAATCGGACCCTCGGAGGTAGGTTCGACGGAAGATAGTTTGATTGAGATTGCTTTCATTTTTTTAGTTCTGGAGAAGGGGTAAGATGAAGATTAGAAAAGAGAGTAACATAAATCCTAGGAAGTAAAACCCTAAAACCGTGTCCTTGGTTTTTTCTTCTGGGTCCATTAGTGATTCATTTCCCAAAACAAATCAAACATTAGCTCAAGATCATCAGTAAGGATAGAGAGTTCATCCTCGGAGAGTTCGGAACCATCCATATGCTCCCCATAAGAAAGGTATAAATCGTCAACCTGAGATCCAAGGAGAGAAGGGCAATACGAATCAACCTCCAAAGTAGAGTAATCTAGGGACTTTTTGATTTCGCTTAGTGTTTTAGTCATAGTCTTATACAAGTCGGTTCGTAAGGGGAAGTCCGGATCTCTAAGCGTAAACTTCTACGATTTCAAGGTTATAACCCTTCATCCAAAATACGCTAGTAGCCTCTCGGTCTGCTTCTTCGTAGGATTTGTGGGTGCTGTGGACTTCCTGAGTGGTAGTCTTGACAAGTTGGAAGGCGATAGGTTCTTTGAGTGTGTCTTTCATGTTGATCATTATACAAACATACAAGGTAGTTGGATACGGATAGTCCGGTTCTTAGCGGGTTTAGTTGAAGTTTATAAGTCCTTATAAGACAAGGGTTTATGAAAATTTTGCCGGGAAAATCAGGATATAAAGATCCTCTTATCCTCTTATCTCATTCTGTCTTATCTCTCTGATTCCAAGGGATGTTGTGAAGCATACGGCAAGGGCCACAATAGCTATCTGGGTACATGGATTGCATTTTGCAAGGACCACTGAAGAATGCTCTTTCACCCTTGCAAGGATACCATTTGATTCTGGTTCGAGCTAAGCAGTTTCCACACTGTAAACCACCGCTAACTGTGATCATGTCATTAGCATGGCAATCATCCTTAGTGTGCTTGATATTGTTTAGAACGCTACTCATTAGTATCGGTGGGGAAGTAGGTACTTGGTTCTCCTAGTGGGAACTCCTCCGCTACAATAAGACCAGAAGCTAACCTAGGTATAACATACCCGTCCAAGGTCCAACCGTGGTCATCTCTACCATGCACAATGATTCGACCAGTCGTTACTTCATGGTGAGCTTCATAGTTATCTGGAAGGTAGTTCCTTACCGTAGTGAGATTATCTTTGGTCATAATCCTAGCGTGTCGAATAGGGTTCATGTCTATGCCTCCACGATAGAAGTGACGCGAGCCTTATAAGCTGTATCAGGGTAGTCTTTGTCCCAAGAAATCTTGTGGCCTAAACATTCGTCTAGAGTACCCGTGAAGTAGACAAGCCTACCAACAACAAGAGGAGAAGAGGAAAGGACAACATCCTTGGAGGATTGAACTTGGTATTGCTTATTTTTCATGTGTGTATTATACTCTAACGAGGTGTGTTTGTCGAGAACTTCTTTCTAAAACTAGTAACATTCTTGACCCAATGCTTATTCAGTCCAGTAGGGTCATTGTCAGCACCTACAGGGCAGTAGCGATTACCTAGGAACTGGATATAGTCCCCCTTAGACCCAGCCTTCACCCAACGGTCATAGTTCTTCTGTACAGTAGCAGCACACCACCCAGCTTGAGAGCGATAGGTAGGTTTGACCCTTGGGTGAAGTATACCGTACTCCTTACCAACACCACCGTTCTCAGCATACCTAATAGCAGCTACGATAGGGGCTAGTGTATCCACACACTCAGGGCGAACGTTGACTGCAATAGCATCATCAAACTCAGCAGCACACACAGCACCGTCCTTGTCCGTGATGGCTTGAGTTGGAGTCTGTCCTATAGGAGAGGTGAGAGCGAGTAAAAGAAGCAGTGTTTTCATGTGTGTATTATACCAAGACTATAACCAGAAGTCTAATCAAATCTATGTATACTCTGGAGTATATACGAAAGGGTCGTCGGACGTTTTCGCGTTTTTCCCATATATGACCCCCCCTCGGGCTGATCTATATCATACAATATATATAACCCTAACTTTTTCTAACTATTTTCTAAAGAGGTATAATCTTAATCTAAAACTAATATAACCTTAGTCTAACTAAAATCTAAACCCCACCGACGAGCTACTATTAAACTTAGTCTAAAAAAAATTCTAAAAAAAAATTCTAAAAAAAATGTAACGAGGTGCCCTACCCCCTCTACTACATACTATTAGATCATTATGAAACGAAAGCGAAGTACTAGCTATCGAAACAAAGATGCCGTATTCTTTAAGAAAGTAGGCAACTGGAAGAAGAAGATTAGATCTATGAATATCTTCGAATCAAAACCCCGACTGAGGAAACAAAAATGAACAAGATGAAAGGTATAGTAGGATTTCTATTTAAAGACAAGCACCGCATCCCTACAATGTCTCTGGCTGAGATTATCTTTACCCAGACCGCTATCGTAGTGGTAAGTATTATCTTATTTTCAGTAATATGGTAAATGAAGAAGATGGTTATCTGACAGGACCGAACTCAAACCCTTTAGGTAACAAAGAACAACAAAAGAAAGAAAGGTCTGACAAGTTAGAGACTTTAAAGCTCCAAAGAAGGAGTAAAGGTGTTTCTGACCATGCTCCTTTAAGAGGTAGAGGAGGTCCTAGAGATGTTAGATCAACTCAGTATAACCAATTAAACCCAAGTCCGGAAAAATCGGGCGCACAATCCAAGACACAATCCAAGACACAATCCAAGACAAAAACTATGAACAACTCAACATATACAACTTACGCCAAACTGGCATACATCATCTCAGAATCTCACCCTATTGCAACACAAGATAAGAACCGAAAACTTAGGAACGGCGACAGAGGCTCAGGTCAAGGTGAAGTTGCTAGTACATCAGATAGGTCCGAAATAGCTACAGGGGGTGGCAAACAGGCTAGAGAGAGGGCAGATGACCTTATAGCCAAAGCCAAAGCTAAAGCAGCAAAAGCAGCAAAAGCTGAGAAAATGGACGGTAGAGAATCAATGAAAAACTCTGACGTATACTTCCACCTCGGTCAGATCTTTTTAGAAGCAGGAAATCCTTTCACTGGTCCGCAAAGGGCTACGGGAACTAAAGCGCGGCAAGATGCGGCAAGAAGAACCCCCACTGGCGCAGAACACCTCCCAACAGCGGAGAAAGAGGAGAACAGAGCAGCTTCTAGAGCACCTAGAGATGTAAAACCTACTGTAACCGCAAAGAACAGACTTGCAAGAAAAAGAACAGAAAGTGCTAGTAAGAAAAGAAAAGCGTTGAGATCTGTAGCGGTAAACGCACAAACTCCAAAGGAGGATAAGTAATATGAAAGTAAATTTAGACTTAGTAGAAGGTCTTCTTGTAACCTCTAAGAGAGCCGCAAGAGCCGAATGTACCAGAGCAGGGGTTACCCTTGAATCAGTAGTAGAACTTCTAGAAGCCAGAAAGGTTAAAGAAGTTAAAGCTGAACCAGTAAAGGCAAAAGAAGAGCCTAAAGTTAAGGCCAAGGCCAAGACTGTAAAAAAGAAGAAAAAGGTGGTAGTTAAAAATGAAGAGTAATAAGAAGTTTAGCAATTTACCAATTGCCCGTATTATCGCAGAAGCACTAGGCTTAGGTAGGTATGATTCTGAAGGAAAGCCTATATCAACCACTCGTAGAGCTTATAAGGTTGGTCAAACTATGGCAGATAAAGAGAAAGCGAATCCCAAGTCCGCCCCGAAGCACAAAGCTCGTAGGGCGAGGTTGAAGAAAGCTGGTTTCGCTAGCGTAAGCGCTGGTATGGCTTCTAGGTCTAAAGAGATCAGAGCGGAAGAGGAGAAGTAGGTTAGACAGAGAACCAAGAATAGAAGACGGGGTTGCAGGTTTTTAATACTGCAACCCCGTCTTCTGTTTTAATACTATCTTACACTAAAGATTAATCTTCTGTCTCTTCTTCAACTTTAGTACCACACAACTTACACTGTACTCTAGTTTTGTGTCCTTTAAAAGCATGTTCACACTTAGCACAGTTGTTATAGAAGTTACCATTCTTTACATCACAATCTTCTGACCAATCCCTATTCACTAAACTTCCTCCACTACTTTATCTTCACTAATCAGAGGAAGTTTGACATTGTTAATAAAAGCTTGTCGGTTTTCATGCCAAGACATTCTTCCTACTAACTCTCCTCTAGATCTATGGAGAATGTCTACTTTCATAACTTTATTTACCTTGCCTTGCATGAGAGCTTTAGAAGTGTAATAAATGTCGTAAAAATCCCACGCTCCCGTTAGCCAATCAGGTTTTGATAGACCAACATCTCTAATCGTGTTAGCCGTAGCAGCGAGGAATAAACCGTCTAAAACAGCTACATTCATAGGAGGTCCGTAGTCTGTAATGTAAGTCTTTCCTTCGGGGTCGATATGCTTTACTCGACCACTATGCATACCCATTTTCCAGAGTTCCATGTCCCACCAGATAGCAGTTTCTCCTAAGTACTTTGTTCCAGCCGCACCAACAAAACCTACATCCTCTCCCATAAATGCAGTTTTTAGGTTCCAAACGAAAGCACTTGGCGTATCTAATATGTGAATATCATCATGACAGAAGATACAAACATCTGTGTCTTTTAACTCTAACTTGTTAAATTCAGTCTCGTAAGTCTCGAAGATAGAGTCTCCACCCTTAACTAAAACTGCTTGGATTGAACACTTTTCAAAAAACTCTAAGAGGTCTTTTGTAGTGTGTGTAAGATTTTCTGTGTCCCTTGTCGGAATAATAGCATATATACTCATAGAATATAATAGTCTACTACTATGGAAATCACACAAGAACAACAAGAAGAATTTTTAAAGTGCAAGGAAGACCCTGTGTACTTTATGTCAAATTACATTAAAGTTATCCACCCTCTAAGAGGATTAGTTAGTTTTAAAATGTATCCTTTCCAAGAGCAGATTGTAAGAGATTTGCAAGAGCATAGATTTAACATCCTCAGAAAGTTCAGACAGGCGGGATGCACTACAGCGGGTTCTGGTTACTGCCTACACAAAGCTCTCTTTGAGAATCACCAATCCATAGTTATATTGTCAATGGGAGACACTGAGGCTACAGAGGTTCTAGAGAGAATCAAACTAATGTACGACGAGCTTCCAGATTTCCTAAAACCCGGAATTAAGGAAGACAACAAACACACATTAAGACTAAACACTGGGTCCGTCATTAAGTCCCGTGCTTCAGGAAAACAGTCTGGTCGTTCTCTAGCAGGATCCTTCCTTATGATTGACGAGGCGGCTTTCATCGAAAACATTGATACTATTTGGGCTGCTGTCTATCCAATCATTAGTACGGGTGGACGAGTATTCGTGCTGTCTACGGTTAATGGTTTAGGTAATTGGTATCAAGAGACTTATACAGAAGCTACTAACGGTGAAAATAGTTTCAACGCAATGGATATCCACTGGCAACAACACCCTGAATACAAAAGACAGAAAGAAGGGTTTGATTGGCTTTATAAAGAATTAGAGGCTAAAGGGATTAATGTAGACGATTGGGAAAAGACTACCAGATCTAACATGCCTGTTAAAAAATGGCTTCAAGAGTACGAAGCGTCCTTCCTAGGTTCAGGTGATACTTATATTGAAGGAGAGATCCTTAAAGAGATAACAGCTAGTATTAACAAAGATTTCTTTATTAAGTACAACAATAAGATGAGGGTTTGGGAAGAGCCCCTAGACGATTGTACCTACATACTTGCTGTGGATTGTTCTCTGGGTAGAGGTAGGGATAATTCAGCATTTCAGATTATAAATGCCAACACAGGCAATCAAGCAGCGGAGTTTTACTCCAATAAAACCCCTATTAATGAATTTGCTGTAATAGTTAGAGACGAAGCTATGCTATATAACGTAGCCCATGTTATTCCAGAACGTAATACAATAGGAAACAACCTTATTGATTGGCTCTATAATATTTTAGAGTACGATAACTTATGGTTGGATGATAAAGGGGAAATCGGATTTCAGACTGCTACAAAGAATAGAGATATTTTACTAGCAAACATGGAAGAAGCAATTAGGATGAACGAAATTAAAATTAACTCGGAAAGAACTCTTATCGAGTTGAATACTTTTATCCTTCTTCCGGGAGGAAGAGTAGCAGCAGATAAAGGAAAGCATGATGACTTAGTAATGAGTCTGGCTCTCGGAAATCTAGGAATGAAAGATATTAGAGATTCGGGACATATTGACTTCGTATCTAAAATACCACATAAAGAAGTTCCACCTATGCCGTCTAAGCAGTACCGAGTAGGTTTAGGAGCGGGTAACGGGATAGTTAACGAGGATTACACATGGATAATGGACAAATAGACGAAAGTTACACAGAGTTTGGTAGTAAGTTTAATCGCCAAGGGTCTTACTTAGCCCCTATAGGTAAGATTGGTCAATTCTTCTCTAAGTTCTTTGCTACTACTGCTCAGAAGGAAGCTGTAAAGGCTATCGATAGTGGTTTACCTACAGAACACTCTGGAGATACCATTATAACTGACCAAGTAGTTAAGGACGCTGCGGCAGGAAGTATTTCTAGAACAGTACTTCTACCTCAACAAGAACTTAATAGAAAAAAGAGATACGATGAGTATGAAAACATGGACGAGTACCCTGAGATTGGTGCCGCCTTTGATATTTATGCTGATGAGTGTACACAGAGAGGAAGTAAGAACGAGCGTTGGACTATCAATACAGACGATGACTTAGCTCACGATGAGGTTGAAAGATTGTTTAAAACTATCGACCTTAAGACAGTCCTATGGGATATTTCCAGAAATACGATTAAGTATGGTGACAACTTCGTGGAAGCTATTGTTGATGTTAACCGTCCTAAGTTAGGAATTAGAAAAATTAAGATCCTTAACCCAAACTACATGATTAGATCAGAGGATGCGTTTGGATATCTTAAAAAGTTTATGCAAGAGGTTCCTAATGAGAACGCTTTAGCCTACGGACACGGTGCAGAACAAAAACCTCAAAAGTATATCGACTTAGACAAGAATCAGATTGTCCATTTTCGCCTTCACACCTCAAATCCTATGTTTTACCCTTATGGCAAATCTATTGCTGCGGGATCTCATCGTATTTATAGGTCTTTAAAGATGATGGAAGACGCTATGATGATTTATCGACTAACTAGAGCCCCCGAAAGACGTATTTTTTATGTTGATACGGGAAATCTTCCTACAAGTAAGTCTGAAATGTTCATGGAGCGTCTAAAGCAGAAGTTTAAGAAGGAGAAATTCTATAACTCACAGAAAGGTACTGTAGATTCAAGGTTTAACCCTATGAGTATGGACGAAGATTACTTCATTCCTACTAAAAATGGTGTTGGAACTAAGATTGACACCCTTCCCGGAGCCCAAAACCTAGACCAAATCGAAGATGTTCGCTACTATAGGGACAAATTAATGGCTTCTCTTAAGATTCCTAAGGATTATATCGTAGAGAAAGACAAGTCTCCTGAACGTAAAGCAAACCTGTCGCAGTTAGACGTTAAATTCTCTAGAACTATCCAGAGAGTCCAACAATCAGTCGAAAAAGGACTAGAAAGTCTCGCCAAAAGACACCTAACCCTTAGAGGATTTCCTTCTTCTATAGTTAGAGACATTGAAATTAACCTACCAGAGCCTTCAGATGTTTCCGTCAAGAGAAAATTAGAACTTGATGACATGAAGCTTCGTGTAATACAAGCTGCTCAAGGTCTAGGCTTAATGTCACAAGACGCTATCTACAAAGAGTACTTCAACTATAAAGACGATGAGGTCAAACGCATGAAGGCTGCTATTAAAGAAGAAAAAGAAGAACAGATGAAGTTCGACCAAGCATCCGCTGCCGCAGCAGGTTCTACAGGAGGAGCAGGAAATGTTGCTCCCCAGACTGCGCCTATTGCAGAAGAGACTAAGGTTGTACTAGACGAAGAAAAAGAGCCCACTTTAACAAACTTAGAGAAGTTAATCCATAAAAATGGAGCTTCTGAAGAAGAATCAACTATATTTGCTAGAATTTTAGAGAAGCAACAAAGGAAAGTTGAACCCTTTACTGATTAGGTAAGGTATATAAGAGTAACCGAGAGGATTTATTATGTTTTCAAAACTATTTGACCACAGAGACAAAAAGATTACCCACCTAACCAAGTTAGGTGATTGTATTGGAAGATCCATCAGAGAGAACGTAGTAATTTTCTCTATTGAGTCTGAAAATGATACTGTAACGTACCTTACCGAGTCTGGTAAAGTTATTACAGGAGAGTATTCCTTAGCTGGAGACATTACTCTAAGCCGAATCTCTATTCAGGAGTCAGATGTCTACAAAGATGTAGACAAATTTGATTCTCTTGTATCCGATAAGGTTTCTTCTTTAGTTTCTAACATTTGTAGCACAAACTACACCTCAGCAGACAGTACTTTGTCTGATATCTTTGGACTTTGGGAGAACAGACTACAGATTGACACTCTCCAAGACAAACTTCAAGATAAGAAGAACCAGTTAGCCGAGAAGGAGTCTATTCTTTACACTGAAGAGTTCCAGAACCTTAACGAAGTAACTCCTCAGCTAGTAACCTTCCTTCAAGAGAATTTTGAGAAGGTCAGTCTTGTTCCTGAGATCAGAAACGCAATAAACCTTTCAAACACTGTCTCCGAAGCATTCGACTTCCCTAAGTTAAGCTTTGCCGAGTTGAGTGAGGGAGGATCTTACACTCTAAAAGAGGGAACTTCCGACTCAATCTACGACATGATTTGTAGACAGGAGCTTATTAAGCGAGAGCTTCTAGAGTCCAAGAAAGAATTTGATTCTGTATGGGCATCAAACTCCACAATCAAGAATCTCGCAGGACTAGTCTACGAGAAAGACGATGTAGTCATCGCACAAGCTCTTGTAGAAAGTCTTAAGGATGTTCCTTACTTAGCTATGGCTTCTAAGAAGTCCCTAACTCAGGTATTTACTAAGTGCCTTGGTTTAGATAACGAAGTCATTTCAGAGTCAGACATTCAAAAGTTATCCTCTAAGGTATTTGAACTTAAGAAGGATGTAAGGTCTGCATTAACCGAGAACATTAACAGTCGTTACGGAATCAACATTGCAAACTTGCAGGAAAGTGTTACTTTCAAGAGTCTAGCAAACACTCAGGTAGTAATCTTTGAAGCAATCTCACGTTTAGCTCCTAAAGGAAGTATCCTTAAGAAAACTATTGGTGAGCTTTCCGAAATGCTCAAAGGTAAGTCTGGAGTAGAATGCATTGATGTAAACGACTACATCAGTGAAGTCTTTAGAGAGGCTGGGTACTCAGCAGTTCTAGAAGAATCTTTTAATAAGGGAAGTCTTGCAAGCCTTAGTCTTAGGCGTGTTACGAAAGATACTTTAGACGAGTCCGCTCTCTCTGATTCCGTAAATGAGAAAGTCAGTAAAGATGCTGCTACTAAGGATTCTATTTACCCTACAGATGAAACTCTAAGTGATGAAGAGTTAGAGAAGGGTGAGGAAGAGGAGAAGAAGAAGGCTAAAAAAGAAGACAAGCCTGAAGACAAGCCTGAAGACAAGCCTGAAGAAGAGCTAGAAGAGTCTGGCGCACCTAAGACAGAAGACGAAGCTATTGACGATCTATCCGATTTAGATGATATCCTAAAGAAGATAACCTCTGATTCTGAGGAAGAAAAAGAAGAAGAAAAAGAGTCTAAGTAGTTAGTAAGGGAGTTTTCCTTTTATGACGGATCGTAAGCCACTTTACCTAGGAAGAGATCCTGTAACCAGTGATCCAAGCTCTCTCGTAGAGTTTAAGAGTACTGACGTTATTGGTGTTATTGATGGAGGTACGGGAGTTTCTTCCCTCTCGGACCTCAGTTCTATCTTTGTCCCTGTAGAGGATCACGGTTCTTTAGACGGACTATCACATAATGACCATCCCCAGTATGTTCTTAGTTCTACTAACTTAGCTCTAAGCGCACAAGTAGTTGCCAACACAAACACGCCTTCTGAGATGGTGTTTGTAGCTACAGCAAGTCAGACTAATTTCTCTTTAACTTCTACGCCTTCTATGGCATTAGTGTGGATTAATGGGTTGGCTCAAGAACCTCAAGAGTATTCTTATGTAGGTAATGATGTTGTACTAAGTACAGGAGCTACTGTAGGGGATGATGTAAAGATTCTTTGGTTGCAAAATTACCAAGTCACAGCATCCCAGAAGAGTGGTTGGATCGACTATAAAGATTCTTCTACTACCACAAGTTCTTTAATTCTTCCTGCGTCTACGTGGGTTACTCTTCCAAACGATGGTTTAGGTACAGGGTCTAACTCCACATACAAACCAGACGGAGTTACTACCTTACTAGATACGACTACTGGGTACATCGATTGCTCTCAGACTACACTCGGTGATGAGTTGCTTATTAGAAACGACTACACTGTTGTGCCAAGTATGAATAATTCTACTTTAGAGTTTCGTTATCAGCTAGGATCTGGAGGATCTCTATATAACTTAGATACAAACGTTGCATATTTAGGTAATGGAGCGGGTATTGGTTACAGACATATTTCTTGTGATAATATATGCTTAGGAGATACCAATACTATAAACAACCCCATAGCCCTTCAAGTTAAGTGTAGTAGTGCATCCACACTAATTAACGGAGGAACAAAAATAACCCTTCTTAGGAGATAGTGTATAAATGTCTATTAGAATTGAGCATAGTGTTGCAGGCAACTGTATAGTCCTACATGGAGCAGAGCGTCCTTCTTACCCAAATACTACTGTAAGTGCTATTCCAGATACTTCAGTTACCAATACTGTAAACATAATTAACACTATAACAACAGAATCTTCAGGGTCTGACAAGTACGAACTATTTCAGATTCCTTTTACAGACTTTGTTGACGTAAGTGGGGGTTCTTTTACGGATGTATCTTCTTGTGTAGATTATATTAATGTTGCGGCCAATGATATGTCTAGGGCTGATACATGGGAACACTTCGTATACAACAGTATTACAGGTAGAATTCAGGCAGATAAGCCCTTTGAGACAACACTAAACTCATTATATCTTGGTGACCAACATAAGATGAGTTCTGGTTCTGAGAATATTTACTTTACTAACCTCACTACAGAGGTTAATTGGTATCCTGCTTGGGGTGGTATTAAGGATCAGTCCTTATCAGCTAACCAAGACATGAGTGGTGTTTATAACCCCACAGGAAGAGTGTTCGGTGCTTACGGTGTATTATCTCTTGGTGGAAATCCTGTTACGGGAACTTCTATTGCTTATGATGGTGATAACTACTTTCCTGCTAACATCTCAGGAATGGGTATTACGACAGTTGTAGCTGAAATAGTTGCTTCTAATGTAATGCTTAGGTACGAGCTATCCGTTGACGGTACTCCAGTATATCAACAATTCTTAGAGCACAGTGGTCTATCAGTTAATCAACCTCTCTCATGGACCTTTGATCACCCTCTAGACGTTAATGGTGGATCTACTAACCACGCTTCTATTACTAAAGTAGCAGCAGACGGTACTGATGTTGGTCTACTTCTTGTATGCGAAGGTGATGACGGAACTAATCGTTATCAGACTACCGTGGCTAACCGAAGCTATGAAGATAAGAATATTGCTTTCACTGAGGATTTAGATAGTATTGACGTAGTTGGATTCTACGACTTATATGTTGACCCTACGTTTGCTGGTACTGGAGCAGGAACTAACCTTGCTCCTTACACTACTATCTTAGAAGCTGTCAACGCCTCCTCATCGGGGAACAAGATCTTCGTTAAAGGAGTTAATAATGTAACAGCAGAAATCGTCCTACCTCATTCCCTCAGTTTCTACGGAATCGATGGTTCTGAGATCCGTTACTCTACTTATGACGCAGCTAATGGTAATATACTAAAGTTCACTGGATCGGCTAATACACAGTCATTTACCTTCAAAAATATAGCTTTTAGCAACGCTGGTGAGTACGCTCTCAAGATTGTCCAAGCTGCATATATTAATATCACAGATTGTACGTTTACACATAACGGGTGGAATGGTACAGGATTAGATACTGTCTTACCTACGGCTACTACGGGTATCGCTGGCTATGACTCAAGTGCTTCTACTTTGCAAGCATTTTATGCAGGAGCTAATGCTTCTAACGGTGGAGCTATGCGTATCGAGAACATTACGAACATCCGTGTGATTGGTAATGTAGCTCTTGAGAACCTACGTGGACTACGTATTCAGGATTGTGGTATTGGTGGAGCAGGGTTTATTACTCGTAACGTTTCAACTAAGAACATCGAATCTGGTATTTATATTGCTGCTGGCAGTTTACTTGGTTCTCATAACATTACGACTACCATGAACGTAACCTCTTATAACGCTAATAATGGTCTTCTTTGTATTGGTGGTATCAATAACAAGTTCAGCCAGAATGAAGTTAATGGTAATTGGAACGCTGGATTTTGTGCTTGGGGATCAGCAAATGCTACTTTAAGAGATTGTGGTTTATATGATAACAACCGATCTGTGTACAATGGTATTGGAAACACAGGTGACGCTAAAGCATCTATACAGATCAACGAAAACTACAACCTACTAGGTACTACGATTACTCTAAACTCTGATGCTAGATTCATCGCAGAGATTCTAGACACTCAAGTACACTACACAGGTCTTGGTTCCAACACAGACAGGATAGGATTCTTGATTACTTCTAATGTTGGAGGGTTACCTGACAACGATAAAAATATTATTAAGGTTGATGACGTTGGCTTTATCGGTCAAGATTACGCTATCGACTTCAGTGAGGTAGAATTAACTAACTTACGTGTTGCTTTAGGTGACAACTCCTATATGACTATAGGTGAGAGTGCTGTTAAAGCTCCTCTACTAGGAAACTACAGTGAGCTACCGTTCTCTAACCACGTAATGGAAGTTCCTGAGGTTGATGTAGTTGTAGATACTTTAAAGCAGACGATCTCTCTTAGAGAAGGAGTCGGAGGTAATGTTATTAATGTTTATGGTGTTAACGAGCTACAGTCAGTACTTAAAACTAACTCTGTAGACATTATCCAGAAGGCTAGTGATAAAATCCAGCTTAGAGACTGCACTTTAGGCAACGTTTACGTTAACGGAGTTGTGGCTGGATCTAACCTGTCCACGATGAATGACTCTCTTAATGGTGCATTTAACATGGATTTAATAGAATATAAGCAGTTCTTAGAGTCTGACATAGGTGTTTCTGGTGGTGCAACAACAACTACTGCTGCTTTCTACTACATTGAGTCACCTGACACTGAGTTCCATTACCCCTTGTTTAAAGATGAATCAGAAGCTAATGACTTTGATACAGCTAACGGTGGATCTGGAACTAGTACCCAGCACACGTATGTAGACGATCTAGAAGGTATAACTTGGTATAAACCTACTACTTTAGGTGTTACAAGTGCTTCTGCTGCTCCTGTTCATGGTGTTTATGGAACCTCTGAAAATGTTGTTTGGAACATTCAGAACACTGACGTAGATTCTAACTATGTACCTACCTTTAATGACCTTACCTACACAATTCAAGAGCAGAGTGCAGTTAACCTTGTATACAAGCCAGCAGGTGATACGGATACTTATAACGTAACTAACATTCCTACAGGCTATGCAGACACTGGTTATGCTATTGTCGGAACCGCTGAAACTATTACTGACGGTGTAGATGTTTCCTATACTTTAAATGTAACTAAAGCTAATGCGTTTGGAAGTGATACAGGCACGATTAGCCTAACCATTACTGATGATCCTACTAACAACGTAGCTGCAAATGATACGCCTTGGACTAAAGCTCTTGACTTCACTGGCGGAAACGAGTACACAAAGCAAGTTAGTAACAGCATGTACTACCAACCTATTCAGATGCAGGGTCTTGCCAATCAAGTTGGTATGGGCACATCTACTCAGGGTGATACATCTAACTCAAGTAGTTCTAGACCTTGGGCTACTGCTGTTGTATTTAAATCCGATGGTAGCAGCAGTAACCAGATTATCTGGAACCAAGGAGAAGGATCTTCAAGTAACAACGATAATATCTATCTAAGACTAACTTCTGTTGGCAGTTTGATGTTCGGATGGGGTCGTGAAGGTGTGGGATACAACGAGTGTAGATTTGCTAACCAGACTATCTCATCCTCTAACTGGTATGGTGTTTATATTGCTCACTCTGGTGAACGCTTAGGAGGTAATAACGCTTCCGCAGCTAACTTAGCTGACTGCTTTGACATTCGTTTAATGAGTAGTGCAGACTCTTTCGTTTCAGTAGGTAACAACTTATCTACAACATCTAACTGGATAACCACTGGAAACAGAATGGATAGGACTTTTGATGGAGACTTCACTGTTGGTGGACGAAGTTCAAACCTCAACTTCTATGGTAAGGTTGCTAGCTGTCTTGTTACTACGCTTAGACAAGCTCAGACTCTGCCTACTACTAACGAGGTTGATAAGATGATCACAGACCCAGTGAAGTGGTATGCTAACTTCAAGTCTGGTGAGGATTTCCGTTTACCTACTAGCGGTTCCACCTCTTCTTGGGGATCAAACTCTTCTAGTGCCTACAAAGCTACTCAAATCTGGTTGATGGGTGACGGTACTAGTGACTCTTACTCTAACGGCATCAGAAACTACATTTACCCTGCTGACCAAAACTGGACCAAGATGCAGTTCACTAACATGCAGTCTAACGATATTGAAAACGTAACCCTTCCCGGTCTTACTTAAAACAACTCACTCCTCAACTTAAAAAGATATTATGCCTAGTAAATCAAAATTAAACATGATCCATCAGAGTGGAGCTACTGATGGACAAATTGTAAAGTACGATTCTTCTGCTAATGAGTGGATTCCTGCAAACGAGACTGGTGGAGGGGGAGGGACTTCTGATCACGGAACTCTAACTGGATTAGCTGATAATGACCATCCTCAATATGTTCTTAGTTCTACTAATTTAGCTTTAAGTTCTTTAGTAACTACGAACCAAGGCATTGTAGAGGATGTGTCCTCAACATTATTCGACAACTCTAGTTCTTGGGGAGCAGGGACTTCCGATCACGGAACTTTAACTGGTTTAGCGGATGATGATCATCCTCAGTATGTTCTTAGCGCAACTAATTTAACTCTTAGCTCACTAGTAACTACAAATCAAGGTCTTGTAGAAGGAGTCTCTTCTACAGTATTCGATAACTCAAGTACTTGGTCTACGGATACAAACACTACTGACCATACGGCACTATCAAACATTGGTAGTAACACGCATACAGATATTGATAGCCACATAGCTGACTCAACTCTTCACTTTACTGAAGCGTCTATTGATCATGGTTCTATTGGTGGCTTAGGAGATAACGACCATCCTCAATATACTTTAAGTTCTACTAACCTTGCTTTAAGTTCTTTAGTAACTACAAATCAAGGCTTAAGTGAGGGAGTATCTTCAACAGTATTCGACAACTCCTCAACTTGGGCTACAGACACTAACACAACTGATCATGGAGCTTTTACTGGATTAGCGGATGACGATCATCCTCAGTATGTTCTTAGCGCAACTAACTTAACTCTTAGTTCCTTAGTAACTACTAACCAAGGTTTAACGGAAGCAGTATCTTCTACAGTCTTTGACAACTCTGGATCTTGGTCAGAGGGCGACTACTTACCTCTTTCTGGAGGAGATGTTACGGGTGGGGTAACTATCTCTAGAGACGTTGACACAAATACAGGAAATGTTCTAACCCTAAATACTGATGTTGATAGTTCACTTGCAGGTCCTGTGTTATCTCTTGATAGGGACTCCGATAGTCCAGCAGATGGAGACTATCTTGGTCAAATAAAATTTAAAGGGAAGAACTCTACAGGAGGTGATGTAACTTACTCTAAAGTTACTGCTAAAACTTCCGATGTTACAAACTCAACTGAAGACGGACTTCTTGAGTTTGCTAACCAAAAAGATGGTTCACAAACTATTGTAGCCAGACTAACAAGTACGGATCTTAAACTTATTAACGGTACAGGATTAGAGGTAGACGGTGACGTATCTGTTACAGGTACAGGACCTTGGACAACAGTATCCTCTACAGTATTTGATAACTCAAGCACTTGGTCTATTGATACAAACACAACAGACCACGGAGCTTTTACTGGATTAGCGGATGATGATCACCCTCAGTACACTTTAAGTGCTACCAACCTAGCTCTTAGTTCTTTAGTAACTACGAATCAGGGTCTAAGTGAGGGAGTATCCTCTACTGTATTTGATAACTCTGCTTCTTGGGCTACAGATACAAACACTACTTATGTCTCCAGTGATTTTACTCACGATGACTTAACTGGTTTTGTAGCTGATGAGCATATTGACTGGACACAAGACCAAGGTGCTACTAATATTCATGCAGGAAACTACACAGATACAAACACTACTTATGTAAGTTCTGATTTTACTCACGATGATCTTACTGGATTTGTAGCTGATGAACATATCGATTGGACACAGGCGGGTGCTGGTACAATTCATGCTTCTAACTATGTTGATAATAACACAGATACTACTTACGTTAGTTCAGATTTTACTCACGATGACTTAACTGGATTTGTAGCTGATGAACATATCGACTGGACTGTCGATCAAGGTGCAACCAATATACATTCAGGAAATTATACCGATACAGATACTACTGACCATACGGCACTATCTAACATTGGCAGTAATTCTCATACAGCTATTGATAGCCACATAGCTGACTCAACTCTTCACTTTACTGAAGCGTCTATTGATCACGGTTCTATAGGAGGTCTTGGAGGTGATGATCACCCCCAATACACTTTAAGTGCTACAAACCTTGCTCTAAGTTCTTTAGTAACTACAAATCAAGGTCTAGCAGAAGGAGTATCTTCTACTGTATTTGATAACTCTGCTTCTTGGGGTGGTGGTGGAGGAACTACTAACCTATCAATAGGTACTACTACAACTACAACCGTAGACGTAAACTCCAACACAGGTACGAATGCTACTATACCTGCTGCTATAGCTACAACTGCGGCAGGATTATTGACTGGTGCTGATAAAGCTAAGTTAGATGGTATCGAAGCAGCAGCAGAAGTTAATGTAGATACGGATCTCTCTAAAACTGTAGGTGCATCTACGGTTACTATAGAAAGTAGTACAGGAACAAACACCGAGATACCCGCAGTTACTGGATCATTAGCAGGTGTTTTAGCAGCCGCTCAGTACAATGTTATTTTGACTGCACTCGGAAGGGTTGCTCTCATGGAGGATAGTGCTACAGCAGACCAAACTGCTGCTGAGATTTTAGCATTGCTTGTAGGAGAGAAATTAGCTACTAAGTCTGTAGGGACCGACGCTCTAGTAAACAAAGGTACGGTTACAGGAGCAACTACTATTGACTGGAATGACGGTAATCACCAAGAGATTACACTTGGTGCAGCAGCTATTACGTTAACATTTACTGCTCCTACCCAAGGGACTGCTATGTTGGTATTAAATGTAAAACAGGACGCAACAGGAGGGAGAGCACTAACTCTACCCTCAATAGAGTACCCTAGAAGTGGGTCACCTACCTACAGCACAGTAGCTGATGCAAACGATCTACACACGTTCTACTGGAATGGTACTACGTATCAGGGCGGCTTTGGACCCGCAATGGGATAATGGCTATTTCAGTTCAGAAAGGTGAGGCTGTACTATCATCTGATTCAGACACTATTACAATAACCGAGGTAGATCTAAATAGATCCTTCGTTATTATTGATTCTAGTACGAATACTGCAACGGGTAGTTCTGGGTATCAGTCTTGGGGCGTTCACGGAAAGCTGACAGATAGTACTACCTTAACTATTCAGCGAGACGGAGGCGTTGCGGATGCCCAAGTAACTTGGACTGTTGTTACTTGTGATCAGTCAGAATTTTTAGTTGTAGGTCGAGGAACAACTACTATCTCTACTGGAAGTACTACAGGTACATCCGATGTTGCAGAAAGTGACCCCAACAGAACTATGCTTATTTATGGAAGCAGAGGTAATTTCGGTACAGGATCTTCTAACCTTGGTTTTGCTACACTTGAATATACTACTTCTGTTTTACTTACAGGAACTAGAAACGCAACCTCAACCACACGTACTTACGTTTTTTGGGAGGCTATTGAGTGGAGTCTAGAGAGTGGTGTGACTGTTGAAAAAGGTACAGCCTCCGTTACTGTAGGAGCAGCCAGCGAATTGTCTTTTTCTCACGGAGTAACTGGTATAACAACAACTAACACGTGGTGTTTTAGTCAAGCTCGTCACTCGTCTAATGGCTTAGAGCAATGTTCTATGAGAGTTAGATTTGATAGTACTGACATTCTTCTAAAAAGGTATGATCAAACAAACGCTTATGTGTCAGATATTGCTTGGCAGTTAGTAACATTTCCTGAAGATTGTTGTGAGCAGAGAACTCCAGTTATGGCAAATACAGATAGCGTAAAAGATACAACACCCTCTTTAGTCATGGATACAGGAGCAACAATCGTCTGGTTTACAAACTCCTGTAACGGAACAGGTGCAGCATTTGGAAGAAATGCTTGGAATACTCAAGTTTTAAACAGCACTACAATTAGATCTAAAAGAAGTTATACTGGTCAAGCGGGAGAGGGAGCTTTGTCTATTTGCGATTTTAGTCTAATTAATAACGTAGCAAATACTACATTCATAGGACATTTATAAAATGAAGAATCTAATAATATCAATAACTTTACTCCTATTCTTTACTAGCTGTACCACTCTGTGGGAATCAAGTAAAGATGCGGGAACTGTAGGACTAGCTTCTGGAGCAGGAGCACTTCTAGGAGGTCCTGTAGGGGCAGCAGGGGCAGGACTAACAACGTACCTTTTAGTTGACAATACAAACAAGGACGAGTTTATAGAAGATCACGTAATTAAAGTTGTAACCCAAGAAACTATTTTAGAACCTACGTTGTCATTATTTTGGAATAAGTTTAAAGTTTGGGCAATAATACTAACTATAGTATTGGCTTTAGTTAATCCTAGGTGGCTATTAATACCGTTCAAACTTCTAAAGAGAAGAGCTACACCTAAGAATAAAGAAATCCTACTAGATTAATAATAAAATACTCCCTCAATGACTCTCCAAGATGTAAAAAAAGAAGTAGACAGACTAAGAGCTAAGTCTCATAATCACGCAAACCACATAACCACACAAGAAGCTAGATTGGTACATATAGAAGAAGACCTGTCCCGTTTAGAGGATTTATCTCAAAGAAATCGAGTCGATTTAGTTCGAGGAGAAGAGGTTATGCTGCAATTAGCAAAAACTACAGACACGATGAACAAGACTGTAAATACCTTACACGAAACAGTTATAACAATTGATCACTCTATGGGTCTGTTTGGGAAGTTTCTTAAGTTTGTCATATTCCCTATAGTAGCTTTCTTATCTGGTGAAGCTATGTGGTCCTTTATCCATCGATAAAGTCTCTCTTAAAACTACGAAGTAATCTCCAATAATAATTCTCTTTAATTGCGGTTAAAGTAGAGATTACATTGTTTAGGCTTTGTAAAGTAGTTTCGTCCACTTCGTTTCTTCTTGACAACATCTCTAGTTCTAATAGGATAGAATCTATAGTCTTTTTCTCTGAATCTTTTTTAGTTAATTTTTCCATTTGATTATTTCTATATCGTGTCCTTCACTTTTGTAGTGTTTTTTTCTTAGGTTAGAGTGGCTTTTTAAGTACTTCTCCTTGTCTAAGAAGTCGTATACAATAACCTCTGTTTTTGTTTCGTGTTTACGCAAGGCTCGTCCTAACGCTTGGATAGTCGCAACTTCGGACTTCATCCCTCTAGCGTTAATAAAGTGTGTGATTTCTTGGATATTTACACCAGTCTGAAGTATCTTCGTACCAATAAGAACTGAGTTTCCGTCAGCCTGTTTAAACTTATCAATAGACTCGTATCGCTCTCCCAATGAGTTTGCGCCTTCCAAGTACTCAACCCCACCTCCGAGTGATTCTTGTATAAGTCTTCCGTGGGAAAGGCTTTTTGTAAGGATAAGGATTCTTGCTTTTTTGTTTTTTGATCTGATATCATCTACTACTTCCTTTATTATCTGATTGCGTTCTAAGTTTTGTACAATGTAATCATCGTATACCCCCATATACCCTAGATCCTCGTCTCTTCCGTCTGCGGAATACTCTCTTTCTATAAGTCTAACATAAGGTTTTGTTAGTGTTCCTTGTTCAATAAGATCTTTGGTGGTGAACTCTTCTATGATTTCCCCTAATGCTCCCTCTAAAGCATAGAGCTTTTCTGGTTCAGAAGGGGTTGTTGCGGTAAAACCAAACCTATAAGTTGCGTTAGTAAATGCTTGTATGGCTGGGAGAGTTATTTTCCCAGAACAGAACTCATGACATTCATCGACCATAAGTACTTCAGCAGTGTCTAAGTACTTGTCTAGGATTTTTTCAATACTTTGGACAGTACAAAGCATAATATCCCCATCAATATAACCCTCACCATAACAAAGACCAACGTTATCCATCCCGCAAGTTTCAGTAAGAAAATCATAAGTCTGTGTTAGTAGTTGTTTTGCATTGAATAATATAACCATCTTTCGACCAATCAAGGATTTGATTAGCCCAGCCATGATTAGGGTTTTTCCAGACCCTGTGGGAGACTTTATCACTCCTCTGCCTGACTCCAAAGCTCGGTTAATTAAAACTTCTTGGTAGTCGTAGTAAGTAAAACCTTCTATAGTATCTAGGTCTGGAGGGGTGTTAGCTTTATCCGTGTACGTTATTTTTGGATAACATTCAATCTTTCCTAGATCTTTGAGTATTCTAGGTAGAAGTCCTGACCTGAATGACCCTTTCTTTGTAATAAACCTTTTTTTACCATCCCAGTGTCCTCTCCTGTAGGAAGGAGAAAAAGAGGCACCTTGTACTTTGAACGTATATAAGTCACACAAGGCTTTTAGTAGCTTTGGATTATCGGTTACAATCTTAGATTTTTGAGTCTGTACTATAATTTCCACATACTATAATAGTCTAACCACAAAACTAACTAAAAATTATGCTAGAAAACAACAGTGCGGCTAACCTCGCTAAACAAGAGATTATTGATGAGCTTCTAAGTAATCTTCCTCAAGATACTTCAATAAAGGTAGACCTCCCCTCCGAGTGTAGAGTCTACCCAGACCTCCCAACAGACGAACCTGTAACTATTAGACCAGTTACCTTTGAAGACGAGAAGCTTATTGCCTCAACTAGGGGGGAAGATGGGTCAAACTTGCTTTTAGAGAGATGTGTTCCTAATGTTCAGATTGGTAATCTTTTATCAATGGACAAAATTTTCTTACTTCTTAAGGTCAGAGAAATCTCTTATGGAGCAGATTACCACCCAACTATAGCTTGTAACCATTGTGGTGCTGAAACTAAGTCTGTATTTAATATCTCAGATCTAGTCGTAAATCCTGTCCCAGACGATTTCACAGATACTGTAACAGTAGATCTTCCTGTATCTAAAAGGACTGTAGTTATTCGTATCCCTAGAGTTAAGGACGATAAGTACCTCAAGGATATCTACTCCAATCTTTGGAGGTTTGTAGTGTCAGTTGATGGACATACAGACACTATCGTCAAGAGTGGTTTCATCAAAGGTATACCTATTAGAGATTCTAAAACCTTAATTAATGCTATGGCACTCGATTATGGTGTAGAGACTAAGATCCAATTTAACTGCCCAGAGTGCTCTAAAACTAGCGTCATCGAACTTCCGATTGATTCAGGGTTTTTTGGCGTGAACTAGAGGAGATACTAGATGTAGATTCTTTATTACATGAAGCCTATATACTTGTAAGTAAGGTTAATTTCTCATATTCCGATGTTAGGAGCATGACGAGGACTGAGAGGACTACATTCCTCAAACTACTTAACGAAGAAACGGAGCGCAACAATGCAACTTAATGGAACTGAATTTACGGATCGTCATAACAGACCATCAACTCTACAAAGAGTAGGCTTAAGAGCGTACTTTACTAACAACGGTGAGTACTTTGACCCTTATGCAATCAGCGGGGTTACGGTATTTGCAGCTACGTCTAATATGTCTCCTTCCTCAGTGTTGGATACAGATACAGGTCTTATCTCTCCTAATGTAGATACTGACCTTATCCTAATGCACTTTGCTCCTTCTGCTGTTGAGGCTGGAGGAGCTATAGATGAATCTAAGTACGTACCTTCTGACGATGCATCCCCTAGTGGTGTTTATCGAACGGGTGTAGGTAAGTACGTAGCTGTTTTAGAACCAGACACAAGTGGTGTTTATAATCTTTACGGAAGTTCTCTTGAGATCGAGAATGGTGCTTCAGGAGTACTAGATTACACGGATATTTGGACTGTACAAATGTTCTCTAACTCTTCTCCTCAGTCTATGATTGATAAGTTTCACCTGTATAGTGATACTGTCATTATGACAACACAACCTTTCCTTGTAACGGCTACTAATCAATTAACGACTAAGCATGTTACTTTGGACTCTAAAGTTAATATGAAAGTAACCACTAATGTAACGATAGAGAACAAGGATATTGACGAAGCCACGAAAAACATCTTCAAAGATTCAGCAATCGTGTCTGGTATGTACAAGATTGAAAAAATCAATGAAGATGCCGTGTCGCTTCCTGCCAAGGTTGAAGTTTCTGGTTATTCCGATACGTCTTCTCTAATTGAGATAACTTCAGATAACACAATGTCTATGTTGTTTGATTCCACCCAACTAGCTACACACGCTAACATCGCAGATTTTGGTGGGGTCGTGGGAACCTATAGATTAACTGCTAAGTATAACTTGGTTAATGAAACAATCATTACAAAGCCGTTTTACTTTATAGTAAGTTAAACTCACGCTTCATTGTATAGAAATCGTCGAAGAGATTACTGTTCTCTTCGACGTATTTTTTTAGGTCTAAGAAATCGCAGTGAGCATCGTTCCAATCGTTGTATTCCTTAGGGGCGTGACAAATATACGTAGTAGGGAGATTTAGTCTCTTACGGAGAAAATCAAACTGCTTTATGCCTTTCCATCCTGCATCGTCGTTGTCATAGCCAATAATAAGCTTACCTTTAAAGTTGGCTAGTTCTTGCATCTGTGTATTGGATACATAAGATCCTTGGGTGCAAGTAGCATTTACTCCTTGTAGCTGTAAGGTTCTAGCGTCAATAGGACCCTCTACAACAAGAAGGTGGTCTGCACTTTCATCATAAGGGTATAGGACTTGGCTTGATTTAACTCCAGAACTAGCAGCGGGGTTTAGGTACTTCGGAAACATCTCTGACTTAGGAAGGCATCGTGCTTGAAAGTAGTAGTTGTTATCCCCGTATGAGTAGGGGATTATGATACGGTCTTTAAACCTACCTTCCGTGCAGAAATAATACTTGTCTTTACCTAGTATTAGTTTTCTACTGTAAAGGTAACTCCACGCCTCCAACATCTTACCTTCTAGATAGTCTGGTAGTTCTGGGATCTCAATAAGCTTGCTCCAGTCTAATGCTAAAGGATCAACCTCAGAAACTTCGATTTCAGGGGCTTTTGGATCTTCTAGTCCTAAGTGTCCGAAGTTTAGTACAAGGAGTCGGTGCTTGGCTAGATAGTAAGGGATATCTAAATAGAGTGCATAAAACTTAACAAAGTCTCCGCTCTGGTGTGTACGAAAATCCTGCCAAAGACCCGTGTAAACATTCATGCTGAACTTATTCTTCCAATCATCCTCTAAAAATGGGGAGGGCATGGTGTATTCACCACTAGAAGTAACTTTGCCTGAGTTCCCAAATTCACGGTCTAGGAAGTCTATAATAAAGTCAGGACTGACTACTGTGTCAAAAAAACTCATATGTTTATTAATAAAATTTCGAATTCAAAGTTCAATGTTTGGAAGGAATGTAGGTTGAAGTACAAGTATAAGTACGTGGACTACTTTCCAGAACCCGATGGAGATAACACTAAGGCTCTCCACTTCGGCTCCTATATTCACCAAGTCTTAGAGGATGGCGTTGAAGCTACTACATTAGAGGAGATGGTGCGCCATTCTGAGAATGTAAAAGGAAACTATAAAATCCACAAGGACTACGAAGGTAAGGATATCAAGTGTTTTGAGAACTTCCTAAAGTTCAACTCTCAGCTTGGAAAATCAGTAGGAGAAGAGCTTCGTTATGAAGTAGAACTTTCTGATGGTATCCTAGGTAACGGTATTATTGACCGTGTTATCGCAGGGGAGGCTGGAGGATTACTCGTTATCGACTACAAAACGTCTAAACGGGAGAAGACCAAAGTTGACCTATACCAAGACCCACAACTAATGGGTTACGTCTTTGCACTCAGCAAGATGATGAACGTTCCTGTAGAGAAGATCACAGCAGCCCATTACTACCCACTTACGAATAACTTCGTAACTGTAAAGTACTCTAAGGGTCAAATAGCTGGATATGTCAGGAAGACAGTATCTGAAGTGTGGAGGATCCGCAAGTCTAAGAAGGAGGATCTAACTCCAATGAGAAATCAATATTGCAACTGGTGCCAATTCAAGAAGGCTTGTCCTCAGTTTGCTTCCCCTGACGAAGTTTGTAAGGAAGTCGAGAGTCTTAAGCTCCTAAAAGAGGAGAAAGACCAGAAGAGGAAGGCAGAGAAGGAGACTAAATCTAAGAAATAGTCCCAACAATAAACGGTCTATAGACATCAATGTCTATGGCTAGCAGTAAACTACTAACGTACTCTTCGCTATACTTACACTTTTTAGTAAGATGGTTGAAGAGTACTTTCAGTTTGAGAGGCTTCTGTTTACTTACAGACTGGAACATCTTGTCCTGAAAATGCTTCAGGATCTTTTCGCTATATCTGTGTCTCCACTTCTCTATAAATTGCTTACTGAAGGTGAAGTCTAATAGTTCCATGAACTCCATAACCTCACTACTTGTACCGTCTGACATATATTTCTTCTAAAGAAAAGAGAAGATAGAATCCTTAGCAAAGATTAGACTAAGTACTAACTTAGTATTTATTACCCTCTACACTAAATACAAGTAAAGACTAAACACTCTACTTTATATCTTAACTTCTTATTAAGGAGAAGATTAAGAATTTTCTAACATACTCTAATAATTATTATATAATAGATTTTTCCATGAGCATTCTCTCAAAAAATGTTAAAAATATTTTAGCCACCGTTGGTAAAGACCGAATAGTTGACGTTACACCAGTCCCTAAGAGTATGGGTAGTATCTTTGTTGGTGATCTACTTATCTTCACTTATCGTCCAGATAATAGAAAAAAGTATTATATGGGCCAGAAACTAGCCGTAGTAGTAAAACCAGTCATAAGAGACGGTAGATCAGGAAATCTCCTCTTAACGGTTGCAAAAGTTGCCCTAACAGGCAGTTTATCACCAGCTACACTAGAGGACCTATATAAAGATGTAGTCAACACTAAGACGGACTCGTACAGGACTTACATACTGTCTAAAGTTTTAGGAAATATTTACAAAGTAGATACAAGGGATAGGGAGGAATAATTATGGTAGCACCAATGGTAGCAGCATTAGCTATTGAAGCGGGTATAGGAGCGATGGGTAAGTTAACTGACGCTATTACAGAGTCCGTAGCTTTCTATGATGACGCTCAGAAGGCATCTTTGACGTTGGGTATGAATTACTCAACTGCTACGGACAGGCTTGGAAGTAGCATGAATGGTCTTGGAGGAACTATCAAGGATAAGCTATCTGGAGGGTTTGAGATCTTAGACGCTGGTTTCCAAGGCAACATAAAAGAAATGGCTAATGTTGTCAACCAGATGAAGCTAATGGATATGAAGACAAAAGGTCTACTAAAGTTCAACCAATCTTTAGCTTTTGCTCTAGGGCTGAATTCATCAGAAATCGGAAGATTGGATAGTACTTTGCTTCAAACTTCAAGACTGTATGGAGTCTCTATGGAAAAGATGGTTAGCAGCCTTGATGGTCTAAAGGAAAGTTTTCCTATACTCTTAGCCTCTGGAGCAAAAACTAATGGAAACCTAATAGCAGCCGTTGCAGATATAACTGCTGGCATGGGAGCCCAAGATAAAGGAATGGTTAACCAGTTTGTTAACAAATTATTCAAGAGTGATGCCGATACTCTTAAACAATTAACAGCGTTAGGTATGGTTGACGATGTGAATGCGATGTTTTCTGGGGATATGTCTATACAAGAAACACAAAAAACATTAATGAGGCTAGTTGAAAAAGGGGGATCCTTTTACGATAGTTTTAACATGGAGGGTTTAGCAGGTTATGGACGATCAGGTATCTCTGCGTCAATTGGAAGTAAGGAGCTTACTGAAGTAGCTAAGGTTATTGAGATAGCAATGGCTAAACCCAGACAGATAAATACAGAGGAGATAGACTCAAGAAACACTCTGAGTAATAAACTAGCTGAGACGTTTGATCTTACACGTTTTGGTGACGGACTTGCTAAGAGTATGACTGGAGGCCATGCGGGGGATCCTACCTACGTATCAATCACTAACCCAGAAGGGAAAGCAGGAACTCAAGCAGGAACTCAAGCAGGAACTCAAACAGGAACTCAAACAGGAACTCAATCAAAATCTATGGTTGCTGTGACAATCGAAAGAGAATTAAATCCTCAACAAAATCAAACAGACCCTAATACTTCAATTCTTAGAGACATAGCTGATGGTGTAAATAAAACTAACCAGTTAACAGAGAACGGTACTAGTAATAATAACTTTAATAATATTAAACAAAATATTAAAGCCTTAAGCTCACCTAGAACTAATTGGGTAATGAGATAATGAAAACTATAGCAGAAGACAATAGAGACTTACATAATAGATCTAAATTATCTTTCCATTACGACAAAGGTGGTGGAAATATATCTATTTCAAGACTTCCTTTTTTTGAGAATATAAAAGTAGATGAATCTAAGTCCGCTAGATGGAAGAAGTATAATGTAGTGTCTAGATCTTCAGACTTATACGCTTACTTAGGGGCAGACTCTAGGAAGTTAAGTCTGTCTTTTTCCATGACCCTTCCCCATATACAGTCTCTTATTGACGATATAGGATGGACAAGCTACAAAGACTCCGATATTTCTCCAGAAGAGGACCCAAAAGGAGCGTTCAACCCCACCCCTCCCACCACGACAAGTACTGCTTTTAACGATGCT